>Ga0224506_10000368_pt1 | contig 40711 bp, 35 predicted proteins | sample SF_Jan12_sed_USG_2_FD_169108 | JGI IMG/M metagenome (GOLD analysis project Ga0224506, IMG submission 169108) | Sediment microbial communities from San Francisco Bay, California, United States - SF_Jan12_sed_USGS_8_1 | ecosystem: Environmental > Aquatic > Marine > Sediment | place: USA... | reverse complement strand
AACGAGTCATCATCTAATGCCGCAACGATTAACAGTATACAGTCTGCACCCATGGCTCGTGCTTCCAGCACCTGATAGGGATCGATAATAAAATCTTTTCTGATAACAGGCAGGTCACAGGCGGCTCGTGCTTCGATCAAATAATCAGTGCAGCCCTGAAAATAATCTTCATCCGTTAATATCGACAAACAGGCAGCGCCGTGCTTAGCGTAGCTTTTTGCAATCTCTGCCGGTACAAAATTTTCACGCATCACACCCTTGCTGGGTGAAGCCTTTTTTATTTCGGCAATCACCGCCGCGTCGCCGGCCGCAATTTTGTTGCGCATACTCTGTATAAAGCCGCGTGGCGCCGGTGCTTTTTTGGCACGTTCAGCCAGTTCATCCATGCTCACTTTCAGACTACGCTCGCTATTCTCTTCCGCTTTTCGCTGCAGAATCTCAATCAGAATATCAGATTGTGACATGATAATTACCTGCCTGTTATTGGATTAATAGTATTGACCACTATTGATTACTTAACTCGATTAATTCGGCGAGTTTATTTTTAGCTTCACCGGAAGCAATGACTTCCTGTGCCCGCGCCACACCTTCCGCCAGTGTTGTTGCCAGCCCGGCAACATAAATTGCAGCGCCGGCATTAAGGCAGACGACATCTTTCGCCGGACCCTCTTTATTATCCATTACAGACTTTATTATTTTCAGGCTGTCTTCTGCATCTTTTGCACGCACCGACTCCAGTCCAACACGCTTCATATTAAAGTCTTCTGGTTTTACGCTATAGGTTTTTATGTCACCATTTTTCAGCTCAGCGATGAGGGTTTCGCTGCCTATGCTGATTTCATCGAGGCCGTCCTCTGCGTGTACAACAAGAACATGATGGCTGCCGAGGTTTTTCAGGACCTGTGCCAGTGGCTCAACCCAGTCCCTGTCAAACACACCCAGGACCTGGTTAGGCGCTCCGGCCGGGTTTGTTAAAGGCCCCAATACATTAAAGATTGTGCGCACGGCCATTTCTTTTCGCGGGCCGATGGCGTGTTTCATGGCGCTATGGTGTGCCGGCGCAAACATGAAACCAACGCCGATCGTATTCACGCAGGTGGCAACCTGTTCTGGTGTCACGTTGAGATTGACGCCGGCAGCCTCTAAAACATCGGCGCTGCCGGATTTACTGCTGATAGACCGGTTGCCGTGTTTGGCCACCCGGCCGCCAGCGGCCGCCACCACAAACGCACTGGCGGTTGAAATATTAAATGAACCGGAGGCGTCTCCGCCGGTACCGCAGGTATCAACCAGGTGCTCTTTATTGACATCAACTTTACTTGCCAGCTCGCGCATCACCGATGCCGCTGCGGTAACCTCATCCACGGTCTCGCCTTTCATACGCAGCCCAATCAGGAAGCCGCCAATCTGTGCCTGGGTCGCTTCACCGGTCATAATGGTGCGCATCACAGCTGACATTTCTTCGACAGATAAATCTTTACGTTCAGTAACGGCCTTAATGGCTGCTGGCATATCCATAATCTACGACCCTTTTCTTTTTATTCTGGATTTGATTGAATTGATCAGTGATTGTCGCGCTCTGTCGATGCACGGTCAAGCCGGTTTGTGCTTCTTTAACGCCGATTCGCCGATATAAAACACCCATATAAACAGCAATAAGCCGAGCAGGTGAAAGCCCAGCATCGACTCGGCCAGCCCGCCGATACTATTAAACACCAGTGGTGCGACCATACCGGCAACCAGCGCATTGACACCCATGTGCATAAATCCCTGCAATGATGAAGCCAGACCTCTGTTATCTGGCAGCTGATCGATTCCCAGCACGGTCAGTGCCGGCATTGTCAGCGCCATGCCAACCGCATAAAACACAACTGGCGCGATCACATTTAACGCGTTTACTGACAGGTAATAAGCCTGAAGCATGTTTAATAATGACGCCAGCAACATGATTGCCGAACCGATCAGAATGATCATCGCTGCCGGGTAATAACCCGATAAGCGGGCAGATGCATAGGAGCCAGCCATAATGCCGATGACGATCGGCACAAACATAATATAAAAATCATCAGCCGCATAACCTAAGTGTGTAAACAACAGCTGGGGCGAGGACATGATGTAAATAAAAAAGCCTGCAAAATTAAAGGCAACGATTAACGCCAGTGCTGTAAATCGCACATGGGTTATGGCGTGCATATAATTTCTAATTAATGTCAGCGGGTGCATCGAGTGGCGCTGCTCTGGTGGCAGGGTTTCCGGCAAATACAATGCCACCAAAAAAAATACCAGCAGCCCCAGTAGCATTAAAAATATAAAAATATAACGCCAGCCCAGCGTGACTTCGAGCATGCCACCAACAACCGGCGCTATCGCCGGCGCCATCGCAAAAAACAGCATCACATTCGACATCATGCGCTGCGCTTCCGCACCACTGTATAAATCCCTGACCACAGCACGCCCAATAACAATGCCAACGCTGGCAGCTACGCCCTGAACCAGCCGCAGCCATAGAAACGTATCGATATCATTTACTTGTGAGCAGGCATAAGACGTCGCCGAATAAACCAGCAAGGCCAGCAATGTCATCGCGCGCCGGCCTAATGCATCGGAGAGAGATCCGCTGAACAGCGTCATGATGGCAAAACCCAGCATGTACATACTCAGGCTTTGCTGCATTTGCACAGTAGAGGCGTTTAATTCACTGGCGACACTTGGAAATGAAGGCAAATAGGTATCAATACTAAAGGGAGCAATCGTCGACAGACTGGCAAGAATGATCGTTAACAGTATAACGGGGGTGTTTTTATTTGCTGTCACATGGTTCCCGGTGATCTGTAAAAAACAAATAGCTGGCGCCGTGGCGAGGCGTCTGCTGAGTTGTGTTATTCGCTGTATTTGAATAGCCAAGCGGTTAAAGAGCCTGACTGTATCGGTCGCAAGGTCGTTACATTACATTTCTAAAAAATTTTTCAGCAAATCATGGCCATGCTGGGTGAGGATGGATTCCGGGTGAAACTGCACGCCTTCTATTGGCAGTTCTTTATGACGCACGCCCATTATTTCGTCCAGTTCACCGTTTTCATTCTCTGTCCATGCGGTGATTTGCAGGCAGTCTGGCAGTGATTCTTTTTCTATCACCAGCGAATGGTATCGCGTGGCCTGGTAAGGATTCGTCAGGCCTTTGAACACACCCTCATTATTGTGATGCATCATTGAGGTTTTACCGTGCATGATTTTTTTAGCATGAATAATTTTGCCACCAAAAACCTGACCGATAGCCTGGTGGCCAAGGCAAACACCGAGCATAGGCAGTTTGCCCGCAAAGTGTTCGATTGCCTGCATCGAAATACCCGCCTCATTCGGCGTGCAAGGCCCAGGCGAAATCATAATGCGCTCGGGCTTCAGGCTTTCGATTTCTTCAATTGTTATCTGGTCGTTACGGTGCACGGCTACTTCCGCGCCCAGCTCTCCCAGGTATTGCACCAGGTTAAAAGTGAATGAATCATAATTGTCGATCATTAATACCATGCCAATCTACCTTAAAGCATTACTCTGTCATGCGTTCGATTTTTTCTTGCAGCCGTTGTAAAGCCAGCTGTGTCGTTTTTAATTCATCTAATATGTCATCTTTACCAACAGGCCCCTGTAATTCTTTCAGCTGTTCCTGCTTGGCTTCATCCAGATTATTTAATACTACCGCAATAAACAGGTTGATGATAACAAAGGTACCCATGACTACAAAGCTGACAAAATAAATCCAGCTATAGCTGTTCATTTCCATTGCGGTATACATCAGATCCGTCCAGTCTTCCAGCGTCACGACACGGAACAGGCTCAGCAAGGAAATACCTAAGCTGCCCCAGTGCTGCGGATCATGTGTCGCAAACAGGTGGTAACCCGCCACCCCGTACATATAAAAAATCACACCCATCAGCATAATGACATGGCTCATACCGGGTAAAGAACGTATCAATGTTGAAACGATCAAACGCAGTTCAGGGATGGTCGATATTAAACGCATGACCCGTAATAAACGCGCGAGACGCGCCACCATCGCCAGCTCGCCTGTCGCTGGCAGCAGCGATAATACAATCACCGAAAAATCAAACAGGTTCCAGCCATCTTTGAAATACAGGCTCAGCCGCGGCATCACCGCCAGCATTTTGAGCAAGGCTTCGAGAATAAACAGCGCTAAAATAACACCACTACTGAACTCCAGCTGCTGGCCATACAGCCGCATTATGTCAGGTGATGTTTCGAGGCCAAGAATCACGGCATTAATTAATATTAAGGCAATAATTGAATAATCAAAAAAAGCGTGATTGACCACGCGTTGTGCAAATAATTTCATAAATTCAAAATCACTAGAAAAATAAGAGGTTAACGAAGATTGCTATCGATGAGATCCATCAAGTCCGGCTTCGGCTAATGCCACGGCGCGGAAAACAGCGCGGCCTTTATTCATGGTTTCCGCCCATTCATTCTCAGGCACCGAATCATAAACGATTCCGGCTCCTGCCTGGATATGTAATACCCCGTCCTTAATCACGGCTGTGCGAATCGCAATGGCTGTATCCATATTGCCGTTCCAGGACAGATAACCCACCGCGCCGGAGTATATGCCGCGCTTCACAGGTTCCATTTCGTTGATGATTTCCATCGCCCGGATTTTTGGTGCCCCGCTTACCGTTCCTGCCGGAAAGGTTGCACGCAACACATCCATTGCAGACATGCCTTTTTTCAGTTTGCCCGTTACATTCGAGACAATATGCATGACATGTGAGTATCGTTCGATTGTCATCTTATCGGTCAGCTTGACCGTGCCGATCTCGCTGACGCGACCGGCATCATTGCGTCCCAGATCAATTAACATTAAATGTTCAGCTAACTCTTTCGGGTCAGCTAATAAATCTTTTTCTAAAGCGATATCTTCTGTTTCATCTTTGCCACGAGGCCGGGTGCCGGCAATTGGCCGCACCGTGACTTCATCGTCTTCCAGGCGCACCAGAATTTCAGGCGATGAACCGACCACATGGTGATCACCCAGATCCAGATAATACATATAAGGGGATGGATTTAAACTACGCAATGCGCGGTATAAGTCCAGTGGTTTGGCCGAAAAAGCGATCGACATGCGTTGTGATAAAACAACCTGCATGACATCGCCATCAATTATGTACTCACGCGCTTTGGCAACCGCATCTTTATAACCTTGCTCAGTAAAACCTGAAACAAAATCTTCCTCTTTGATTTTTTTACTCCGCGAGGCCGGTGTATAACTTGGCGAGGAAAAGTGTAACGCATGCTCCAGCGCTTTCAGCCGTGCCTGGCCTTTTATATAGGCATCGTCTTCGCTGACATCAACATAAACAATAATTTTTAGTTTGCCCGACAGGTTATCAAACACCACGACTTCTTCAGACAACATCAACAGAATATCCGGCGTACCCAGGGCATCCGGTTTGTTTGAGTTTGCCAGCCGCGGCTCGATATAAGCCACGGTTTCATAGCCAAAATAACCCACGAGGCCACCACTGAAACGCGAAATATCGCCCAGATCATAGGCCTTGAACTGTTGCTGGTAGCTTTCGATCCAGCCCAACGGGTCATCTGACTGAATGCATTCAACCACTGTGCCGTCGGTAACCGTTTCAATTTTCTGGCCTGTTATTTTTACAACCGTGCGGCAGGGTAAACCGATAAATGAATAGCGTCCCCATTTTTCTCCGCCCTGCACCGACTCAAACAAATAAGTATAGGGGCCGTTTGCCAGCTTTAAATAGGTGCTTAAAGGGGTATCAAGGTCTGCCAGCACTTCTTTCACTAAAGGAATACGGCGATAATTTTGCTGCTGCAGGTTTTGAAACTCTTGAGGAGTCATTGTTATTTCTCTTTAAATTTTATGCAAACGAAAGTGGACGGTGCGGATTTCGCTTCACCATCGTTCTTTAAAGGAACACTGACTTTGTTGTTGAGTTAAGAGTTTCATAGTGTGTTTATATCATAAAATAGCTTTTGCTTAACAGCCTATTTAAAGGCAATTTGCCACAGGCTCCACTGAGAACACGGCGCTTAATTATAAAAGCAATTTTCCCAGTTAGCTCTGTGTCCCCCGCTGCTGACATCTATTTCCAGTCGATAATGGTTTTAATCTCGTCCATGCGGTCAACCACCGCATCCGGCTTGTAGTCGCGGATGTCTTCACCGTGGTTATAACCGTAGCTCATGCAAATGATATTAAAGTCAGCTGCGCGAGCCGCCTTGACGTCGCTCATTGAGTCACCCAGCATCAGTGAATTTTCAGGCGCAACGCCTAATTCTCTTGCTGCATGTAATAACGGCTCCGGGTCCGGTTTCTTTTTCGTCAGCGTATCACCACAGACTATGATTTCAAAATCATCTTTGATGCCCAGCTTCTCCAGAATGGGCAGCGTAAACTGTGCATTTTTATTCGTTACACAACCCAGCTTTACATCGCTGGATTTCAAAAATGCCATCGCCTCAGTCACGCCCGGGTACAGGCAGCTGCGCTCACAGACATTTTTGTCATATAAGTCGAGAAAAATCGGGTAGGCTTTTTCAAATAGGGCATCATCCGGCTCTCCTTCGAGCTGACCTATCAGCGCACGGCGCGTTAAACGCTCAACACCGTTACCTACCCAGTTACGCACCTTTGCTTCGCCGTGTTCCGGCAAGCCCAGAGCTTTCATCATTTCATCAACACAATATGCCAGGTCAGGCACACTATCTACTAAGGTGCCATCAACATCGATCAGCACCATTTCAGGTTTTTTCATCATCGGGAAAATCTCAGAAGTCGTCAGTCTGTCGTCGCAAGCCTAAAGCCAGTAAATCTGTTGACTTACGACTTTAGACTGCTGATTTAAGATTGTTTTATACTTTAGCTAATTCGTCACGCATCTGCTGTACAACCGTGTTGTAGAGATTTGCATCGTTTTCGTTCTTCGCATTGAAGATCGCAGAACCGGCCACAAACATGTCCGCACCCGCTTCAGCGATTTCGCGGATATTATCCACTTTAACGCCACCGTCGATCTCTAAACGAATATCGAAACCGCTTTCGTCGATCATTTTACGAGCCTGGCGGCATTTGTTCAGTGTTTCTGGAATAAAGCTCTGGCCACCAAAACCCGGGTTAACTGACATCAGCAAGATCACGTCTATTTTATCCATAACGTGAGTCAGGATATCAAGCGGTGTTGCCGGGTTAAAGACCAGACCAGACTTACAACCCCCTTCACGAATCATTTGTAACGTACGGTCGATGTGCTCAGACGCTTCCGGGTGAAAGGTGATGTAACTGGCACCGGCTTCTATAAAATCAGGGATAATGCGGTCAACTGGCTTCACCATTAAATGAACGTCAATTTCAGCTGTCACACCGTGCTTTCGCAGCGCATCACAAACCAAAGGACCAATAGTCAGGTTCGGAACATAGTGATTATCCATTACGTCAAAATGCACTATATCAGCACCTGAAGCGATGACATCATCCACTTCCTGACCTAACTTGGCGAAGTCTGCTGATAAAATTGACGGGGCGATTTTATAATCTGCCATGATCTGAACCTCAATAATGGTTTAAAAATGAGGCCACACTTTACCCGATTAAAGGGCTTTTTTCAGCTCAATTTCAACAAATTCAGCATTAATTGGTTTTTAATCTTTCAAAATCAACACGTTAATATAAGCTTGTCTTTAATTTTTAATCGTATATCCTCACTAAATCACTCAACTTTTGGAGAACATCCGTGTTTTTAGCTAAATCTCTGCATATTCTGGCAGCTGTTATCTGGGTCGGCGGTATGTTTTTCGCCTACATGGCGTTACGCCCTGCCGCCGCCAGCCTGCTGGAGCCGCCGCAACGGCTGTCGTTATGGGATGCTGTATTCAGCAGGTTTTTCTTCTGGGTCTGGATCAGTATCGCGACTATTCTATTGAGCGGCTATTACATGATTTTCAGCCATTTTGGTGGTTTTGCAGGCTCTGGCATGCACATTCACCTTATGCACGGCATGGGACTGGTGATGGTAATGATCTTCATGCATGTTTACTTTGCACCGTATAAACGCCTGAAGAAACTCGTTGCCGAAAACAATTTTGCCGAGGCCGCGAAAAACCTCAACACCATCCGTATAATGGTGGCCATTAACACTGTGATTGGGCTGCTGACCTTTGTCGCGGCAGAAAGCATTTTGCTATAAATATGCCTGATAGATAGAGCAAATAGATCAATTTACTTTACACAAACGCTCTGTCACAATACGGCGATTAAATTTAAAAAATCTCATAAATTATCTTTGGAGGATAAACATGAAACGTACTTTATTAACCGTGGCATCAGCCGCTATCTTAGGTCTTTCTTCTTCAGTTATGGCGGCAGGCGATGCCGCTGCGGGTAAAGCAAAAGCAGCTAGCTGCATGGGCTGCCACGGTGCACAAGGTATCAGCGCTGTACCGACGTACCCAAACCTGGCAGGCCAAAAAGCCGCTTACACTGCAAAACAGTTACACGCATTTAAAAACAAAACACGTAATGACCCAACCATGAACGCAATGTCGGGCCCATTAAGCAATGCTGATATCGATAACCTGGCAGCGTATTACGCAAGCCTGAAGTAATCGCTGAGTAATCATCGGCTCGTTTACCTGGTGTCGATGACGATTGTCAAAAACCCTGTCTGGCATGCTGTTAGCAGGGTTTTTTTATGCCTGGGCCTGTTAGTTGTCTGTGCAAAAACCAGTTATTCCGCCACTCCTTTGCAAACACACGATTTAAATCCTTTAACCCTGATTTACGGCCTGCCACTGGCAAGCCCCGCCAGCCTGCTGACTGCCGAGCAGTCTCTTTTTTCGGTTTCACTAAATGCCAGCAATACCATCAATGTTGAGGCCAGCGGCAGCGAAAACCTGTTTATTGACGGCGAGACCAAAGAGCTGAATTTTATTTATTCATTTGCACTTAAAAACGGCACCAACCTGCGCCTTCGCGTGCCTTTTATCAGCCATGAAGCCGGTTCATTAGACAGCTTTATTGATGACTTTCATCATGCTTTTGGCTTCCCCGAAGGCCAGCGCCCGCTTTATCCGCAGCATCAGTTTTTATTCTTGTACCAGCAAAACAATGTTGATCTGCTGCGAATCGACTCACCCAATCAGGGCATGGGCGATATCAGCATCGATATCGCTTACCCGCTATACTCAAGTCAGCTCCAGTCTGGCAGCCTCTGGAGCAGTTTAAAACTGCCTACTGGCGATGCAGCATTGCTCACCGGCAGCGAACGCGCAGATATTGCTGTCTGGTATGCGCACGAAACGCATTTCAGGCTAAACTGGTCGCGTTATTACAACATCGGCTTTATGCTAACCGGTGAGTCTGAGCTGCTTGCAGAGCAGCAAAAAACAGATGTTTTTTTTGGGATGGCCGGCATAGAATGGCGCACAAGCCAACGCATTATTCTCAATATACAGTTTGATTTTCACAGCGCTTTTTACCAGAGTCAGACTGAGTTTCTCGGTGACAGTATTCAGATCAGCTCAGGCGGTCATATTAAACTCAATAACGACAACCGGATTGAGATTGTGGTTATCGAGGATATCCAGGTCGGTGCATCACCTGATGTCACCTTTCAGTTAGGCTTTAGCCAGTCGTTTCACTAACCATTTATAAAGATTAATATGTACAAATTATTTTTTTTCTGTCTTGCCATGCTGGTTTTTTCCTTTAATGCTGTTGCGACAGAAATTCAGGTCCAGACCCGTCTCGGTTCAGAGATTCCTGTTAGCCTGTATAAAGCAGAAAAAGCCGACAGCCTTTTATTATGGATACCCAGTGAATACGGCATTCATGGCCAGGAACACGCCACCGCACTGGCACTGGCAAAAAATGGCACCGAAGTCTGGATCGCGGACCTGCACAGCGCTTTTTTCAGCGCACCCGGCAGAAGCAGTTATAACAATATAAAAACGCAAGACATCGTTGACCTCATCATCGCCTGCAGTCAGGGCGGTCATCGTGACGTCACCTTATTTGCAACCGGCCGCGCTTCGGTTCTTGCACTGCTGGCGGCAAGAGTACTTCAAAAAGACGAGGCAACGCAGAGCATCGTAAAAAGCGCTGTACTTTTTCATCCCAATTTTTATACCAACACAACAGACGTCGGTAAAACCCTGCAATACCTGCCAATAACCTACGCAAGCAACCTGGCTCTGTACATTGTTCAGCCGGCGTTATCCGGGAAAAGTTACCAGTTAAGTACTTTAGCCAAACACCTGCAGCAAGGCGGCAGCGATGTCATCACGCAGATATTGCCGGAGGTGGCAGACGGCTTTAACATCCGCAAAGCCGACAATGCAGCTGAAGAAAAACTCTATCATAAAACACCGGCTATCATCAGGCGCGCCATCAAACTACTGGCGCTTTATAATAAACCAAGAACAGCCGTGCATTTAGCCGAGTCAGCAACGGCTCCCACTACTGCTACCATCAACGCCGGGCTACAGACTTACCAGGGCAATATCACCCGGCCATATCTGGACTTTAAAGACCTGCATGAGAACAGGCATACATTCGAGAGTCATAAAGGCCGGGTATTACTGCTAAATTTCTGGGCCAGCTGGTGCCCTCCCTGCGTTAAAGAGCTGCCATCCCTGACCAGATTACAGAATAAAATAGACGATGATAAGTTTGAAATACTGGCTATCAACATCGGTGAAGACAGAAAAAAAGTGAAAGACTTTCTGGCGCCTATGAAAATAAATTTTCCGGTACTGACAGACCCTGCCGGCACATCAGTCGCACCCTGGAAACTGGTGGCTTTTCCATCCAGCTTTGTGATTGATAAGCACGGCAAGATTCGCTATGGCTTATTTGGCGGTATTGAATGGGATAATGACCAGGTAATCGGCATTATAAAAAAACTACTCAGCGAGGACTAACACGCTCTCCTGTAACTTGCTGAAAACCGTTTTGTTCCTGCCCGACGCTTTTGCTTCATACAAGGCCTTGTCTGCCTGCTCGATCAGCGATTTGGGGCTGGTATTATAATCCGGTACTGCAGAAGCTACGCCTATGCTAAAGGTCACATACGGTTTGGTAGGTGACAGGGCATGCTCTATGCGGTTTTGTTTTAACGACTTATGCGCCTTTCTAAGTAATTCTTTTGGGTTGTCAGCACTGCTGTCATTTAAAACCACACAAAACTCTTCGCCACCGAAACGTGAAGCAAAATCATTTTTACGCTGGAATATTTCCTCAATAATATGAGCAACTCGCTTTAAACACTGATCACCCTGCAGGTGGCCATAATTATCGTTATATAATTTGAAATGATCAATATCTATCAGCAATACGGTAATTGTTTGTTTATCGCGCAATGCACGCGACCATTCTTTATCAAGCTGCTTGCCCAGAAAGTCCTTATTGTACAGGCCAGTCAGTGTATCAATCAGCAATAAACCCTTAAGCCCCTGGTTTAACTCATGAATTCTTTTGCTTTGCTTGAGGATACTTGAAACAACCAGGTACCTTACAAACACAAGCAGCAGTGTGAAAATAAAAAATATTATAACATTCTGGTTAATCAGTTTTTTATTAAACGCGTTGATAAGCTCATGATTGATAATATCCAGCACATACCAGTGTGTGCCTTCAATTTTTGTCTTCGATAAAATGCGCGACATTTCATCATCTGTTAAGCGAAAATCAAGCCTGTCTTTTATCACATTTCTGGCGCCTTTTTCTGTCACCTCTATCAGAGCCGATGGTGTTTCTCTGATTAAAAGTAACTGGTGACCTTCAAGTGAAGAGTACTGCAAGGCTTTCTGGATTTCTCCAAGACCGAAGCTGGCAAAAAAGATATAGTCTTTTGCCTTGCTCTCAAAGCGCTGAAGAATATCATAATGATAGAGAATATGATTGGGGTGCACTCTCAATAACTGATGCCCGGTATCGGCATAATTTTTGACATCACTGAGACAGACTTTTCCGGTAAAGCCTTCAAAATCACTGATTAATAGCTCTGCATCATCATTGGTGACATTAACAGTAAATAAACCGGGGATGTATCTTGATAACTGGTTTTTAATCAGTAGAAACAATTCTTCATTATCCGGTTCTTCGATCAAATACCGAATCAGCTCAATATTGTCTTCGACAAACAGTGTCACAAACCGTTTGCGGTTACTAAGGGCATTCTCGACAGCCTGCCGTGCATTAAGCGCCGCTTTCTCACCAAAGTAGACCTGGTTAGTCATAAAGCTATTTTGTCGTTCAATCGTAGACCAGTACATAATAATGGCAAAAATAATAAAAACAGCGAGAAACATTGCCGTTACTGGCGGTGTTTTCAAAAAGCGTTCTATCATCCTTTTTAATTTATGCAACATCTCAGTCTACCCCAAATAAACTGCCCCACATCATATGACAAAAATATGTCCTTGATATGACCTCAACAAAAGATTATGCCTGGAAAAGCCGTATTATTATTTTTTTATATATTATAGAAGAGCTTGTCTTATAAATCTTTGTTGCTATTGTTTCTAGATTACCAATATCTAATATAGTTTCTAACGCTATTGATTATTAAAACAAGGATTGTTGCAGCATCATGCTTTTTTTCTTCAGGCCGGTTTCAACAAAGTTTGAAACAGACAGGCCCAGTAACCGCACTTTTCTATCAGCGGCTTCTGTTTTAGATAGCAACTCGGCTATCACCGGCAACATCTCATCAGCACCGTCAATTATCACCGCTAAGGTTTTGCTGCGCGTTACTTGCTCAAAATTTTCGTATTTTACTTTTAAAGTAAGCGTATAAGCCTGAAGTTTTTCGCGAGCCAATGCATCGGCCACTTCGACTGCCAGCAAGCCAAGCTGTTTCAGCATATCGGCTATTTCTTCAAGGTCTGTTTCAAAGGTCGTTTCAGAGCCGAGCGATTTTCTTTGCCGCTGACTGATAACTTCACGCTCATCAATTCCGCGACAAATCTGGTAATAATAGTCAGCCGCTTTGCCGAACAAATGCTGACACTCAGCAACAGACAGCTTTCTTAAATCTAAGCCGTTATGGATGCCTAAGGATTTCATTTTTGCTTCTGTGGCTTTACCCACACCGTAAAACTTACCAATCGCCAGTGTAGCCATAAAATCTGCACCCTGCTCTGGCCTGATAACGGTTATGCCGTCGGGTTTATTGATATCTGACGCCACTTTGGCTAAAAACTTGTTATATGAAACACCGGCCGATGCCGTTAAAGCGGTTTGCCGGAATATTTTTTCTTTAATATCTTTTGCAATCAGTGTCGCCGAGCCGCCAAACAGCTCACATTCACTGACATCCAGGTAGGCCTCGTCTAAAGACAGCGGCTCCACCTTATCGCTATACTGATAAAATATCGACCTGATGACCTCAGAGACGTTTTTATATGCTTCAAAACGGGGTTTAACGATGATGGCCTGAGGACACAGCCTGTAGGCTTTTGATGAGGCCATGGCCGAGCGCACCCCAAACTGCCTTGCCTCATAACTACAGGTTGCCACCACGCTGCGCTTATCCGGCTCGCCACCCACAATCAATGGTTTGCCGCGGTACTGAGGAAAGTCCCGCTGCTCTACCGCAGCAAAAAATGCGTCCATATCAACATGAATTATTTTTCGTTGCACAGCCTATGCCCGTGACACCTCAGCTAACATGCCGCTAATTCAAAGGGCTGGTCATCCACCAGTGTTAATGCCGTTTTCAATATCTCGATACCGGCATCTGTACGCTGCACACTTTCACTGAGGTATCTTTTCCAGGCCTTGGTTCCCTTAACACCCTGAAAAATACCAAGCATGTGACGCACGATGGAGTGTAAGCGTACCCCTTTTTGCATTTCGTTTTCTATATAAGGAAACATGCTTTCCACCAGCTGGTGACGGGATAAAACCTGATGATGATCATCAAATAATACGCGGTCGATATCCGCCAGCAGGTACGGATTGTGATATGCCTCGCGGCCCATCATCACCCCATCAACCTGTTTTAAATGCTCAGTCACCTGCTGCAGTGTTTTAACACCACCGTTGATGCTGATATGACACTGGGGAAACAACTGCTTTATTTGATAGACCACGTCATATTTTAACGGCGGGATGCTTCTGTTTTCTTTTGGGCTTAAGCCCTTGAGGATGGCCTTTCTGGCATGCACAATGAAATCATTACAACCAGCCTCATGCAATGTGCCAATAAAATGCACTAACTCGTCAAAGGAGTCTTTATCATCAATACCGATACGTGTTTTTGCTGAAACAGGTATTTTGGCAGCCTGCTGCATTGCGACAAGACATTCAGCAACGCGATCCGGCTCAGCCATCATGCAGGCGCCAAAACTGCCATTTTGTACCCGGTTGCTCGGGCACCCCAGGTTCAGGTTCACCTCATCATAGCCATAATCAGCCGCAATCCTGGTGCATTCTGCAAGCTGCCCGGGATCACTGCCGCCCAGCTGCAATGCAACAGGGTGTTCTTCATTGTTGTAGTGCAAGTAGCGGTCTCTGTCACCAAAGATAATCGCCCCTGTTGTCACCATTTCGGTATACAGCAAGGCATGATGACTGATCAGGCGCAGAAAATAACGCTCGTGTCTGTCTGTCCAGTCGAGCATAGGCGCGACACTGAAAACGCGGTTTAACATAGTAAGGGCTGGCTAGTGTTTATCGGCAGGCAATATTAAGACAAAACGGTGAAAAATGATAACCAGCAGACCCTCGGGAAACGGGAAGCCCGGCAGGTCTGCTTAAATAATGCCTTCTCAGGCATCTTCACGGCGGTCCTGATTGAGCCGACGCTCGGTTTCAGTAACCTGCTTCATTGTATCTTCACAATCTTTCTGTCGACGATCGTTTCTGCTTTTGCGCTCTTCCAGCTCATCTTCAATCAAGCCCATCATCATTGAAGGATCAACTTTTTCTTCACTACTCATTTCTCTTTACCTCTATGAATGGCCATTACCTGCTGCTCTATTAATAAATAAAACAATAAACAGCTATGGTTAGTTTATAGATCATTTCAGTCAAGAATTCCATTCCAGATCGAGAAAAACCCGACCATCAGCACTTCCATTGCTTGCACTTGTTGATGCCGCAATGCCCAAAGCAAAGCAGTGCTCTGGGCTACAAAGATTTAAACATTGCGCTAAATGTATTGCAAAAGCCAGCGCCGGGTTTCTGATAAATGGCACTGTCCCACGCCATAGCCGATCAAGTTAAGCCATCATACAATACCGGCATTGACACAATACAGGTTATTATAGTGCACAATTGCAGCCATTACAGGCCAATGTCGCTCATTTCACGATCTGCCCAAAAGCAATTTCATAACCGTCAAGATCTTTAACACCAAATTCTTTAACACCATAACTGGCAAGTTTTAAGCCGTAGTCCAGGGTCACTCCGCGCTGATCCAGCTCTACATACAGAGCCTCGATATTATCAACCCAGAAATAGGCATCCCACATATCGGCGATGACTTTTTTATTGGCGGAAATATTTTCTGAATCACTCGACTGGGTTAACATTAAATGATGATTATCGCGCCCTGCAATACAAAATTCTATCGGCTCGCCTAACAAGGTACAGTCAAAACCCATTTTGTCACGGTAATATTCAGCTGCTGCACGCACATCATTGACTAAAAATATTTGAGCACTGCCTGTGAGTTTTGCTTTATTCATACCTGAATCTCGGCTACGCAGCCGTTTATAATGTGTTTGTTATTATGTTTTTTATTTAGCTACTTTAAACATTTATCCATGCCCTGCCAAGCACTGATTGGCCACACACAAAAAAGCCCCTGTGCATGAATCACAGGGGCTCTACATTTACAGCCAGGGTAACAGGTGGTGGAATGCCGCTTAGTTTATCGCAGCCGACCCGGTCCAGGCCCCATCCTCAAGATATTGTGCATAGGTTCGCACCTCTTTTGCCTGCTCGTTTTTACCCATTGCATCTAATACCTGAGCTTTCAATATATACGTATCGCGAGACTCTGGCATCAGACGAATCGCACGATTGACTGACTTCAGTGCCTTTTCATTATCATCGAGTAAATAATAAGCAATCGCCAGATTGTGATAAGCCATTTCATGATAGGGATCCAGCCTTAAAGTCTGACCGAAATATTTCAGCGCTTTTTGTATATGGCCTTGCTGCGCATACAACACACCTAAATCATCATAGGCCTGTGCATTTTTTGGATTTAGCTTGATCGCCGTCTGTAAATTTTCTTCAGCGTATTCGGTATTGCCCTGAGCCATATAACGCACCCCGCGATAAACATGTGCCATTGAATGACGGGGATTCCTCAGGATAAATACATTTAAATCCGCAATGGCTTCATGCGCTTTGCCGATACTGCCATAGGCCAGGCTGCGACCCAGAAAGGCATCATCAATCTCGCGATCACTTAAAATCGCTTTACTGTATAAATGCAGCGCTTTATTAAACTGTTGCTGATCGAGTAACTTATTCGCCATCTCAACATAAGAGGCGGCACTGGCCGCATCATCGATTAACGCCCTATTAACAGAACTGACTAATTCGGCAGTGCTCTGATTTGATGCCTGCGCCACCGATAGTGACAGCATCATTATAAAAGCTAGCATCAGCATGAAATAAAAGCCCGCGACTGGCATGTTGCGATGTGCCCGAGCCCTGGTCTTTGAATGTTTATTTTGATAAAGCATCTGTTACACCTTGCGTTTAAACGAGACGCCATCCTGGAAGGTACAAATCCTAACTTCTGCAACTTAAAACAGGCCGTTTTCACAGCCAAAAAAATAAGGGGAAACCCTTAACTATTATGTAGACGAAAATAAATTGATGTGCAAAGTCTGTAACATTGTTTTTACAATCACAGCCGCGCAGAACGGCACGGATAAAATAAAAATAGTTAAAATAATCAAGCTGATAGCGCAGCTTCTACCATCTATCTGTAAGCCGGCGTTTTCTCATTAAAGTGCGTACAGCCGGCTTATGCCAGACCGGCTGTTACGCCCTTAAATCTTGAACTGGGCAATAACTTCTTTCATATTTGACGATAAGCCGGCTAATGAATTGCTCATTTCAGTTGTCTCAGAAGAGACACCGGCTGTCTCATTAACCGTTTCATTTATGGTAATAATATTTTTATTGATCTCTTCGGATACCGCGCTTTGCTCTTCGGAAGCCGTCGCAATCTGAATATTCATCTGGTTTATCGTTGCCACTGAAGCAATGATTTTATTTAATGACTGGCGCACAGAATCGGCATGCTCAACACTGGTCTGAGCTTTTGAACGCCCCGACTCCATTGCGCTGACGGCTCTTTCTGCTGACTGCTGTAAGCGGTCAACAATGTCTTTAATTTCCTGTGTCGATTGCTGGCTACGCTGGGCCAGACTACGCACCTCATCGGCCACTACGGCGAAACCGCGGCCTTGCTCACCGGCTCTTGCCGCTTCAATCGCTGCATTCAGCGCCAGTAGATTTGTCTGTTCTGCAATACCCCGGATCACATTCAATACCGAGCCTATATTTTCACTTTCCTGACTGAGATCATTAATAACATTAGCGGTTTGTCCTATCTCGTCCATCAGCTCGCTAATATTTCTACTGTTACCTTCTACCACTGTTTGGCCCAAGCTGGCTTCTTCATCAGCCGCCTGAGAAGCCGCCGCCGCTTCGCCGGCATTTTGCGCCACTTCCTGAACTGTTGCTGTCATTTCATGAATCGCCGAAGACACCTGTTCTGTTTCAGAGAGCTGTTGCAACACACGGTTGGATGTCTGTTCAGTGATCGTGCTGAGATTCGCAGACATGCTGTTTAACTGATCGGCTGAAGCAAGCACCTGCTGCATGGTTTGCTGAAAAGCTTCGAGCATATCATTGAATATAAGGCTTACCTGTGTCAGTTCATCATTGCCCTCTAAGCTGGCTCGCATCGTCAGGTCTTTGGTTTCACAGACAGATTTAAACATTTGCGACAAATAGCGTATGGATTTAATAATGCTGCGAATAGTAAATATAACAAACAATAAGCTGATAATGAGAATGCTTAGCGTTACCGCTACCGTTATTGTCGACAGGTGCCTTTTCTCGTTTGCGATAATTATCGGCAACTCACTATTTAGCGCCTTTAAAATACCTTCTGTCTTATGTATCGTCGCTCTTAACTCGCCATTCAAACCCTCTTTAGGCGAGAGCCCTTTTGTTTTATAAGCGTCTACCAGCAGTAAAAAATCTTTTTCATATTGATTTAAATCTGTTCTCAGTTTGTTTTTGATCTCGTTTTCGTAACGACCAGCCTCTACATCTTGCCTGATTACCTGCATATCATTATTAAATTTTGAGATATATTTCAGATCACTGCGCAACATGAAATCTTTTTCGCGGCGCCTCAACATCAACATGTCTTTAAATAATTTATCATCGTTCAATTGTTTAATGGTCGTCTCTGCTGCATGCACCGCATCACGTAAACCGCCATACAGTCCCTGTTTGGAATGCAGGCCAATTATTTTTTGTTGTTCGACCAGTTTTTCAAATACAGCCTCATACTTGACCGTATAATCTAATAGCGCAGCCACCTGTGACAGGTCGATGCCGTGCTCTGTTAACAGCCGCGACAATGCCTGCAGGTCTGCTTTCATTATGGCGACATTATTTTGAAATTTTTTCTGGTATTTAAGCTCATTGCGCGCTAAAAAGTCCTTTTCATTTCGCCTCAATGTCAGCATATTCGATTTACTAAGGTGCACTAAATTAAGGCTTTTCTCTAAACCCGATATTTTAGATTGACCATACGACTCAACCATCATACTAATAACAACCGACACCACCATAATAAAGCCGATGATTATCAGCCTTGCTTTAATACTCATATACTAGATTTCCCTAAAAGCAGTTTGATCCCTGATTTCCATTGAACCACTATTTATAAAATATTTATACTTTAAGGATAGATGATTAATTTTTTATATTAATGCCCGATTTAAAATAGCCAGATGGTTTTTTAATTTGTTACATATCGGTGACAATTAATCGCTGTTTTTTATCATGCAGCGCACGCGTGCCACTAGCCCGGCTGGCCATCGACTCTTGCGCGCAGCAACACCGGTGTGTAAATCAGGCAGAACATTATGAAACCAGCCAGCCATAATACGCCTGCCAGCTGCACCCAGGTCAGGCTCATTTCAGGCACCAGCATTGGCAAAACAACCCGAACAAAGACCGCTATGTTTAACAATACAAACGCCGCATTAGTCAGCCGGTGTGACTTCATTTCCCTGCCGGTATGGCCTAACGCGACACGCGCCATCATGCCCAGTGTCATCATGCCCACAGCCCCCACCGTAAAGGCGTGAATCGCCAGCGACTCAAATAATATTTTATTGATTACCAGCGCACTCAGTACAAAGCCGGCAAATAACCAGAAATAACCAAGGTATAAAACCCATAACAACGGCTGTTTCCAGATGTCATGGTGATACCAGCCCAGCAGGCGGGCCAGATGGCCGCTTGCCGCCAACAGCGCGATCGCAGCCAGCATGGCGTCTGCTAATATAAACTGCCCCGCCATAAAGCCAGCACTGCCCCATATTGCCAGCTGATTGGCCCAGCGATAGTTTTGTATTTTTTTATTAAGACCGCGTTCAATAAAAAAGCCGACAACGCGACCTGACATAACCGTAATGATCACAATAACCACGCCCAGGCCACTATGAATACCCCACTCTTCTCCGTTTTCCAGCCCCAATAAAAACTGCGCATAAAAAAGGCCATGCGCCAGCGCAAACAACAAAATTAAACCTGCAAAAAACAGATTGTTCCACTGCCTGGCACGCATCACCGGACAGGCAATGGCCAGTGCCAGCAGGGGTAAAAAAGCAAGGTCAATCAGCGCCAGCCAGAACAGCTCAATATCTGTAAAAAACAATATTCGCGGCGCCAGCCATAGTGCTGCCAGCAACACCAGCGGTTGGCCTGTTAATGTTTGCACACCTGTCCAGTTTCGCACTGCGGTTAACAGAAAGCCGGCGATAACTGCCGCACTATAACCAAAAATCATTTCATGGGAGTGCCAGTAAATTGCCGGCATGGTTTGCAGGCTATTCCAGCCCTGGCTAAAAGCCAGCAACCAGTAGGCGATTAAAAAAACTGCCGCAAGACCGGCCAATAGAAAAAAGGGGCGAAATGCTAACGCAAACAGTGCAAAGTTATTTGCTGGCTGTCTATTCGGATCTGAAATCTGCATATCAATTACTCAGTAACAATCCATGCATACTCTATTACAGATAAAGAGCAGCAGTATTGATTTATCTCATTACTACAAAAGCCAACAAATGACTTTCCATTACGAAACCTTTCTCTGATGCCACAGGTTATCTGACCAGCAGTGTACCGCGATACATGTTCATCTCACAGCAAAAGCTATATTCACCGGCTTTTGAGATATTCAACTCAATTTCACGCGGCTGATTCAGGGGCAGCTCAAGACTTTTATCCAGCTGATTGAATAATACTTTTTCAGCGCAGGGAGAAGCATCTTTACGAATAAACCTCAGGCTAAACGTCTGCCCGGCAGCCACTTCGATTCTGGCGGGATTATAGACACCGTCTTCAAGCAGAATTTCTACCACCTGTTTCTCGCTAATGGTTTGTGCTTTGGCCGTTGATAACCAGAACCACCAGATAATAGCCAGGATTAATATCACAGCCGCGATGTTAACAAAGATGTCCATCACTTCACCGCTCCTGTTGCGCGAAACCAGCGCAGGCGATTTGCATTACTGACCACTGTTACCGATGACATCGCCATCGCAGCCCCGGCTATCATCGGGTTTAATAACAGCCCTGTCAGCGGAAACAAAATTCCGGCAGCAACCGGAATACCCAGGCTGTTGTAGATAAAAGCACCGAACAAGTTCTGTTTAATATTTCTCACTGTTGCTCTGGAAATTGCAATCGCATCAACAACGCCATTGAGTGAACCACGCATCAACGTCACATCAGCACTCTCTATCGCCACATCGGTTCCGGTGCCAATCGCAAAGCCAACATCTGCCCTTGCCAGTGCCGGTGCGTCATTAATGCCATCACCGACCATGCCAACCACGTAACCCTGTGACTGCAACAGCGCAACTTTTTCTTCTTTATGCGCCGGTAAGACTTCGGCAAAAAATTCATCGATGTTTAACTGCTTCGCCACCGCCTTCGCGGTATGCTGGTTATCCCCGGTCAGCATGATGACTTTAATGCCCAGCTTATGCAGGGCATCAATCGCCCCAGCGGAATCTTCTTTTATCGGGTCAGCGACCGAAATAATGCCCGCTAACTGCTTGTCAACGGCCAGATAGATGGCTGTTTGTGCCAGTTCGGCCAAACGCCGGACTTCCATTTGTGCCGCAGAAACATCAATATTGTAGCTTAGCATTAGCGCGGCATTACCCAGCAAAACGCGTTGCCCTTCAATCTCAGCCGTTACCCCGTGGCCGGCAATCGCTTTAAAAGCCTGGCTTGCAAACAGCGTCATTTCATTTTCAGCAGCGGCCTTTATAATCGCCTCGGCCAGAGGGTGCTCGGATGCGTTTTCAATGCTGGCTGCCAGTTTCAGTACCTCTTGCTGCTGCCATTTTGCATAACTTTGCACCGACGTCACGGTCGGCTGGCCTTTGGTAATCGTGCCCGTTTTATCCAGTACCACGGCATTCAGCTTGCCGGCTTGCTGCAATGCCTCACCATTTCTAATTAACACACCGAACTCTGCCGCCTTGCCAACACCCACCATGATCGAAATCGGCGTTGCCAAACCCAGGGCACAGGGACAGGCGATGATTAATACCGTCATCATCGTCACCAGCGCATAACTTAACCGCATTTCTGCTGCGCCGAAAGAGGCTGCAAAATTAAACCAGAGCATGAAAGTTATCACCGCCACAATCAACACCACCGGTACAAAAATGGCCGATATGCTATCCGCCAGTCTGCCGATAGCCGGTTTCGAATTCTGGGCTTTCCTTACCAACGCAATAATCTGCGCCAGTGCCGTTTCACTGCCTATCCGTTTGGCCTGAAAAAGAAACGAACCTGATTTATTGATGCTGCCAGCGACCACTTCATCACCGATATTTTTTTCAACCGGCAAAGGCTCACCTGTCAGCATCGACTCATCCACAGCAGAATGGCCGTCTATTATTACACCATCAACGGCAATTTTTTCACCCGGCCTGACACGCACTGTTTCATCAAGCCCGACGTCACTAATGGCCACATCCTGTTCCTTGCCATTTCGCACCACTCGCGCTGTTTTCGGCTGCAGGCCAATCAAACGTTTAATGGCTTCAGAGGTTTTGCCACGCGCACGCATCTCCAGGGCCGAACCGAAATTAATCAGTGCGATAATAATGGCCGCGGCTTCAAAATAAGCATGCCGTGCCAGACTGGGCACTAGCTCGGGATTGAAGGTGATCACCATAGAAAATAGCCAGGCGGTGCCGGTACCCAGCGCAATCAGCGTATCCATATTGGCATTGTGGTTTTTAAACGCTTTCCAGGCTCCTTTATAAAAATGGCCACCAGAAAACCAGATAACATATGCCGTAGCGAGGCCAATAAAAAACCAGATTACCTGCCCCTGAGTGCTATTTAAATCCGGCAACAGGGCCGACATTCCGAGAATAAATAACGGCACACCAACCAGCGCCGCAAGCAGCGATTTTTTTAACAGGCTTCGGTAATGCTCAAACTCTGCCGCTTCCTTTTCTGCCGTGTCTTCTTCTGTTTGTAACAAAGCGGCTTCGTATCCTGCAGCCACTACGCTTTGTATTACGGCCTCTGCTGAAACGTGACCTTCAACCTCGGCCGTATGCTCTGCAAAGTTAACAGAAGATGATTCAACACCCTCAACACTGTTCAATGCTTTTTCAACACTCGCCACACAGCCTGCGCAACTCATGCCACCAATTGAAAAATGTTTTACTGCCATTAGCGGCTCCCGTTAACTGACTATCAGACTATTTTACATCGACTATCTGGTATTGAATGTAAAAATTCATTGTGATCGTGACATTAGCCGGCACGTAAAGCCGGCAGACACTCAATCCGCCGACTGTCTGGCCGTCTCGCCTGTGCCTCGCAGCAAGCCTGTTGCTGATTGACATGTCAGCCTGATTTGACTTTGACGGCGGGAAAGCCTGCAGCAATGATGACAGCAGCCACTTCCTCTGCCGTTTTTGAAGACTCTACCACAGCCTTGTGCTCATCGAGGCTGACGTCAATCACCTCTGTTTCATCCAGCTCATTTAACGCTGTTTTCACCGCGTCTACACAGCCGCCGCATTTCATATTCGAGACATCAAATTCATATTTCATTTCTGTCATCACCTTCTGTTAATGTCGTTTAATCTTCACCAGCTTGCCGCGTTATCGACATGCAGCCAGCTGATGCTTAATATCCCTCTCTACTTTTCCAGCGTGGCCGCCAGCATAAGCAATTTAGCCGGTTTATGCTGACAGTTACCACTTCAACAACAATGCAAGAGTCCGTTTACCGCATCATTTTTATTTTCATAACTTACTCACTAAGAGCAGAATCCTTACTCGATGCCGCGTTTTTTCCAGATCAGGAAAATGGCTGGCAGAACAATTAATGTAAGAATAGTGGCACTCACCATACCGCCTACCATCGGCGCGGCGATACGCCGCATGACTTCAGACCCGGTGCCACTGCCTAACATGATAGGCAACAAACCGGCGATGATGGCGGCCACTGTCATCATAATAGGCCGCACTCTTAACAAAGCCCCTTCGATTACCGCCTCTTTTATTTCAGCTGCGCTAATCTTTCTGTTTTCGGCTTCCGCCTTATTCAAATGATGCTGGTATGCCTGATTTAAATACACCAGCATCACCACACCGATTTCAACCGCGACACCTGCCAGTGCAATAAAACCGACACCGACCGCCACTGACATATTGTAACCCAGCAAATACAGCAGCCAGAATCCGCCAATCAGCGCCATCGGCAGTGTACCCATAATAATGGCGACCTCAATCAGGTTTCTGAAGTTCAGATACAATAATAAAACAATGATAGCCAATGTGATGGGTACGACGGTGGTTAACCTTTCTTTTGCCCGCACCATGTATTCATACTGACCCGACCAGGCAATGGAATAACCGGCGGGCAGCTTCACTTCTCTGGCAACCACTTGCTGAGCCTCTTCAACGTATGAGCCTAAATCACGGCCCTTGATATCAATAAAGGTCCAGCCATTAGGCCGGGCATTTTCCGACTTGATCATCGCCGGGCCCATTTCTACACGAATCTCTGCCACTTCTAACAGCGGGATACGCGCACCCGACGGGGTAACAATGGGCAAGTTTTCCAGCTTATCTAATGAATCGCGATAATCGCGTGGGTAACGCACGTTCACCGGATAACGCTCCAGGCCCTCAACCGTTTCTGTGACTTGCATGCCGCCCAGCGCGGTACTGATAACCGCCTGCACATCAGCAATATTCAAGCCGTAGCGTGAAGCCGATAGGCGATCAATGTCTACCGTGACATAACGACCGCCGGCGACGCGTTCTGAATACGCCGATGTCGTGCCCGGCACTTTTAACACGGCTTTTTCGATTTGTTTACCAATGTCTTCAATGACTTTTAAATCAGAACCCGCGACTTTGACACCCACCGGGGTTTTAATACCGGTTGCCAGCATATCGATCCGCGTTTTAATCGGCATCACCCAGGCATTGGTTAACCCGGGGTATTTGATCATGTCATTTAACTGCTGTTTGATTTTCTCCAGTGTCATGCCTTCGCGCCATTCACTGCGTGGCTTAAACTGAATCGTGGTTTCGATCATGGTTAACGGTGCCGGATCGGTTGCTGTTTCAGCGCGGCCAATCTTGCCGAACACACGTTTGACCTCAGGCAAACTTTTAATCAGCTTATCCGTTTGTTGCAAAATCTCCTGTGCCTTACCTATCGATACACCGGGGAAGGTGGTCGGCATATACATCAGATCACCTTCATCAAGATCAGGCATAAACTCTGAACCCAATTGTGTAACCGGCCACATGCCTATTGCAACAACAAACGTCACTGCGATTAATAATTTACCCGGCATTTTTAACACCGCATTAATCATCGGCCGATAGGCCGCGATCAGCACCCGGTTGACCGGGTTTTTATGCTCGGGCGTAATATGTCCGCGTACAAAATAACCCATCAGCACGGGCACCAGTGTGATCGACAAGCCGGCGGCCACCGCCATCGCAAATGTTTTTGTAAACGCCAGCGGTGCGAACAACTTGCCCTCTTGTGCCTCTAATGTAAACACCGGCAAAAAGCTTAAGGTAATAATCAACAGCGAGAAAAACAATGGCGGCCCGACTTCTGTCGCCGCCTTTTGTATAATCTGCCAGCGATTTTTTTCAGTTATTTCATTACCTTTTTCTGCTTCGTGCTCAAAATGCTTATGCACGTTTTCTATCATCACAATGGCGGCATCTACCATCGCACCAATCGCGATCGCAATACCCCCTAGTGACATGATATTGGCATTGATGCCTTGCGCCTTCATCACAATAAAAGCACCCAGAATACCCAGCGGTAAAGATAAGATAACCACTAATGATGAACGCAGGTGAAATAAAAATACAACACAAACTAATGCGACCACGATAAACTCTTCTAACAGTTTATAGCTGAGGTTATCAACCGCCCTGTTGATGAGCTGCGAACGGTCATAGGTGGTAACGATCTCAACACCTGCCGGCAGCCCCAGCTTCAACTCCTCCAGTTTCGCTTTCACTTTTTTGATTGTGGTTAACGCATTTTCACCAAAGCGCATCACCACGACTCCGCCAACCACTTCACCTTCACCATCAAGTTCGGCAATGCCGCGACGCATCTGCGGCCCGATTCTGATATCGGCTACATCTTTTAATAAAATGGGCGAGCCTGACTTATTCACACCCAGGGGAATGAGCTTTAAATCATTTTCATTTTTAAGGTAGCCGGTAGCACGAATCATGTATTCCGCTTCGGCCATTTCGATCACAGACCCACCGACTTCCTGGTTGGCTTGTTTAATCGCCATGCGGATTTTATGCAGCGGCAAGCCGTAGGCACGTAGCCGTTCCGGATCAACCACTACCTGGTATTGTTTCACCATGCCGCCAATGGTAGCAACCTCTGATATACCCGGCACGGTCTGCAATTCAAATTTTAAAAACCAGTCCTGTAAACTGCGAAGCTGTGACAGGTCATGATTACCGCTTTTATCCACCAGTGCATATTCATATACCCAGCCGACGCCGGTGGCATCCGGGCCTAATGAGGGTTTGGCTGATGCCGGCAGTTTACTGGTGACCTGACTTAAATATTCCAGTACCCGCGAGCGCGCCCAGTACGGGTCGGTACCGTCTTCAAAAATGACGTAGACATATGAGTCACCAAAAAAGGAATAACCCCGCACATTAACAGCTTTAGGCACTGACAACATCGCCGTTGTTAACGGATAGGTAACCTGATCCTCTACCACCCGTGGTGCCTGACCGGGGTAAGAGGTTTTTATAATCACCTGGACATCGGATAAATCCGGAATCGCATCCAGAGGTGTGTTTTTTACTGACCAGATACCAACACCGGTCAAGACTAATGCCAATAACATCACCATAAAGCGGTTATGTATTGACCATCTTATAATATGAGCAATCATTTTTTATTCCTCAGAATATTTTCTCGCAGAGCTGATTATTTTTTTGTAATCGAGCTGATCACATAACCGTCAGTGGTCTTTTCAAGGTGAAACTGCACCGCATCACCTTGTTTTAAACCACTGACATCAACGCCATGTTTGAACTGGAAATCCATCGTCATTGCTGGCCAGTTAATTGCCGGAATTGGCTCATGCGCCATATTGAGTTTATGTTGATCAGCAGAAACACTTTTAATAACGCCCTGACCCATGATCATCGCAGCATCTTTTGCCTTCATCTCGTCAGACACAGTGGCTGATGGTGCCATTTCTATCTCTGCCTCTGTATCTGTCATGCGCATCAGGCTGGCTTTCAAGCTGGCTTCTGAATCAATTAAAAAGTGGCCGGATAAAACAATTTTTTCATCTGCACGCAGACCTTCTTTAATCTCAACATAACCGCCGCTTTCCATTCCTGCAACCACATCTCGCGGCACAAACCGGCCTTCGCCCAGGTCAATAATCACCCGCTGTTCTTTACCTGTTCTGATCAGTGCCTCTGAGGGAATGATCACCATGTCCTTTTTAGCGCCGCCATAAATCGCCACTTTGGCAAACATATTGGGTTTTAGTAATTCACCCGGGTTATCAAAACGTAAGCGTGCTTTCAAGGTTCTGGTTTTACTGTCGAGCTGCGGGTACACATATTCAACTTTTCCTTGCCATGTTTTGCCGGGAATAAAACCCAGTGTGACATCAGCATACTGACCTACTTTTACCCAGCCGGCCTGTCGCTCAAATACCTCCGCCAGCAGCCAGACTGATGAAAGGTCAGCCAGACTCATGACTACCGTACCGGGTTTTACATACATGCCTTCACGCACTTTAAGTTGCGAAACCACACCATCCTGTGCCGCATAGACACTGACTACCTGCGGCACCCTGAGCGTTTTTTGCAGTGTCTTTATTTCTTTTGCATTGACACCCAGAGAAATCAGGCGATCATTTGATGCCCGAATCAGGCTTTTTGTTCTGCTGTTTAATGCCTGCACATATTCTTCCATTGCATTGACGATGCTGGGTGAATAAAACTCAAATAATTTTTCACCTTTTTTAACGCGCTCACCCTCAGACTGCGTCAGCAACTTTTGAATCCAGCCATCGGTACGCAGATGAACATGGCTTAAACGGGTTTCGTCAAAGTCTATATAACCAACGGTATCAATTTTGCGCCATAGCTTTCCTTTTTCTACGACGGCAGAGCGCACTCCCATGTTATTGACCATGGCGGCGGATATGGTCACTACCGGGCCGCTTTCATCGGGCTCATAAAAGGGCACCAGATCCATTCCCATCGGTGATTTACCGGGCCCATCACGACGGTAGTTGGCATCCATGGGTGCCACCCAGTAAAGGATTTTTCTTTCTTTTTTAGCTGCTGGCTTGTCCTGTTCTACTTCAATCAGGTCCATGCCACAAATTGGGCAGCTACCCGCTTCACCGCGAATAATTTGCGGGTGCATGGGACACACGTAATTAGGATCTGCATGTTTACCTGCATGCTCGACCGCGGTTTCCTTTTTCTGCATCGTGCTGCTTGTATCCTCGGCCGGGAACATTGAAAACAGCCCCCAAACCAGACCAGCAGTAATGACTATCAGACCTGCAATAATTTGTTTATTCATGATTTTTCTCCGACCAGATAGCGTATTTCAGTCAATACGTTGGCCTTTTCTACCGTCAGTTTTAAATGAGAGAGCTGCGCATTAAACTCAGACACACGCGCACGCGTTAATGCGATGAAAGAGCCGACACCACTTTGATAGGCCGACATCGCAGCTTTTGAATTTTGCTTAGCCTGCGGCAAGACTTTTTCTTCGTAGCGCCGGATACGCTCAATGATTTTGTACCAGCGCACTTTTGCCTGCTTCAGTTGTGAGTTCAATGTGCGTAATGCATCCTGGCGCTGGTATTTTTCTGCCTGTAATAGCTGTTTACTGGCAATAATATCCCGATCCTGTTTGTTGCCTGTAAACATAGGTATGCTGACCATCGCCATCATGCTTAAAAAGTCCGGCCGTTCACCGCCACCGGCCATGGCCGGGTTCTCACCCTGACGCATGCCATAACTAATATCAAAAGCCCATTGGGCGCTGGTTTTTTCATTCGCCAGTGCCACATCCTGTTGTGCTACTTTGATAATCGAGTCACGCTGCCCCACCATCGGGTGCTGCAATAAGCTTTCTCTGGCCATCTGCTGCTCTGTCAGCATTAAGTTGGCTAGAAAATCGCTTGAGCTGTCCAGTGCCAGCTGAGCATTGTCTTCACCGACCCACAGCGCCAGTGCCGCGCGCGCTACCTGCGAATCCGATTCGGCTTTTTCCAGTTTATCCTCAACCAGTGAAAACTCGACTTCGGCCTGTAAAACATCCTGCTGTTTTTTACGCCCTGCGACATATTGTGACTGACTCACCGTGACGAGTTGTTTAAACAGTCCGCTATTGGTTTTGATAATATCCCGCGCTGCTTCTTTCAAATACACTTTGAGCCAGGCCTGTCGCACGTTTTTTTTCAGCATGGCCATGCGCTGGATTTCATTGGCGTTCATCAGCGCGGCTTTGGACAGCCATTTTTTTGATTTGATCTCGGCTGAATCGCCGCGTGGTAACATCTGCTGGTAGCCAATCACAACCTGCGTCATTTGCTCCTGCTCAAGATCATAACTATCAACCGGCACAGCTAAAGCGCCAAACTTGATAACCGGATCAGCCCAGCTGTCTGCCGACACCGATCGTTCAGTCATGGCTTTCGAACGGGCTTGCTGACTTTGAATAATCAGGTCACGCTCTAAGGCTATTTTTTCTGCCGCTGCAAGGCTAAGCGACGACTCAGCCATCACCGCTGTATTCATCAACAGAAAGGTGGCAGCAAGCGCAAGGTTTTGTAATTTCATTTTATATATCCCGATAAAGATCAATAGTAACAACACACAACAATGTTAATTGTCGCGCCAATCAATCAAGGGGATATATCAGATCCGCAGCAGTCCGGTTTGCTGCAGGGGAGAGGGGCCGTAATCGAGTTGCTCAGCGAGGTATTCGATACGATAGAGATTAGATGAAGCGGTGGCCGATATCACAACACTTAAGCTTGCAGGTATCATTGAGATATTAATCAGTGACAGAGGCTCTGCACCGGCATTGCTCTGGTCATCCGAAGCCAAGACCGATTCACATATCACCGGCTGACAGTGAGCCGCTATCTCGTGACCCATCGCCTTATGCTGCTGCATTTCAACCATCATAAGCGCATGCGCACTCGTTTGAGCCGCCAGGCCCAACGATGACACAACAAAAAACAGCAGCGATAAGCGGCTGATTTTGTTCTGGTATTTACGCATAAACTTTAACATATGAGTGTTGCTATTCTGCTTTTTATCGTTAAATCTTAGTGCTTATGACTGACGAATTCAAACATTGTTCCCTATTTATTCACTAATTGTTAATTTGTCCAGATACTCTATCAGTTGAAGCCTGTTTTCTTTAATCATAAACGCATTATTGTGCGAGCCTTTCAGTTCAACAAACTGTTTAGGCTTGTTAGCCGCTGCATATAAAGCTTTGGCATGATAATAAGGTATTATTTCATCATGTTTGCTATGCATAATCAGCAAAGGCACCGGTGAAATACCCGCGACAAAGTCCAGCGGCCGGTATTCACTCTCAATGGTTAGTGATAATGGCCATTGAAACAACCAGGTTAACCACCAGTTCGATAGCACGTCACGTGCTATCTGCTGATAGTCACTAAAGCCACTGATGGCTAAAAAGGCCGAGACTTTATCTTTATTAGCGGCCTGAGCTACCGCATACATGCCGATGCTGGCACCCAGACTTTGGCCTGCCACAATGACCTTCTGCTTATTATTCCGCTCAAAGCTGTAATGGATAGCGGCCGAAATATCTTTCATTACGCCCGATAAATCCGCCTGGCCCTGTGAAAAACCAAAACCTCTGTAATCAAATAATAAGACATCAAAGCCATGTCGTGTTAACCACAGCGCGTTGCCCAGATGGTAGGTCACATTGCCGGCATTACCGTGTAAAAACACAATAACGGCTTTGAATTCAGAATTAGTATGGGGCAGCCACCAGCCATGCAGCTGGGTACCGTCCTCAGCCAGCAGGGCAATATTTTCATAGACCACATCGGTTTTTTTAATATCAAAGGCATGCTGCTTTTGAGGCTGAAAGACCAATTGTGTGCATGCCATCAGTCCAGACAGCATGACAAGCAGCCATATCATTCTCATGTAGCGCATACAACACCGTCAGTTTTTAGCTCAAGTCTTTTGATAGTCTTCGCCTAATTTAAACCGCTTCTTTTAAGTATAAACAGCTAGTGTTAACTTTCAATATAAGCCTTCAAGCAAGCAACGACTTAATGGCTACCAGTAAAAACCGGCACCAAAATAAAACTCACTTTCGAGGTTTTTTTCATAGCTTAATCGAATATCCCAGTTGCGGCTGATGCCAAACCTGTTTTCCCATTTGACGATATTGTTACCTGTCTGAGTGCCATTAACGTATTCTTTGTAACCGATTATCAGCCTTGATTTCCAGGCTGCCTGCAGGTGGCCAATTAAACCTATATGACTCGCCCAGGCTACTGTGCCAGAGTCTTCATGCTCTGTTTGCGCTCCCAATTCTGCCATTGCATAGAGCATCGTATTACCTGAAAACAGCTTAACCGCTCTGCCTATGCCCCCTTCAGCTTTAAAAACTTCGCACCTCACACAGCCCAGGTTTTGATTTGCAAAACCAATATTCATGCGCCATACCGAACCACCGTCGCCCGGCAAGCCAGTCTGCGACACATTTAGTGTTTCAACATTCACCAGATCAAAACGCTTTACTGTTAACTCATCATTCAATAATGCCAGCTCTATGTCCATCATGGTCAGTGTCGAATTCGGCATTCGGCCTTCATCCAGGCTTAATGCATCAAAGTAGGCAGGCCTGCCGCGCAGACTGATACCTGTGCCCAGCAGGCTATTTGTATAGACGCCATAGCGCAGCATCGAAGACACCGGGCCGGCATGGGGCGGAGCAGGCTGCAATGCTTGCGAGCTCTCGACCCCGCCTTTTTCACTGATTAAAAAACGCTCTCTAATCAACCTGAGTTTTTTATTTTTTAATGTTGTATTGTGTTTCTCCAGAGTCATTCTATATTCAAAGTAATCGAATAATGTATCTATCGCAATGGCCTTGTCTTTTGCAGTGGCCTTACTGTAGGCATCTGCTTCAAATTCCAGCTTATTTGCCAATAAACCGACTATGGATTTTTGCTTTTCATTTAGCAGCTGATATTTTCTATAAAATGAACTTTGTCTTGACGGTATCCATTTAACTTCTTTAACTAATGGCGCATCTGCTTTTTTTATTTTTATGAGCCGCTCAAAAACATCTGCCGGCAATGACCAGGGTGCATGACGTGAATACAATGGCTCGTTAACAACCAGCTCCAGTAACTCTCCCATCCGGTAGGCACAGTTTTCTCTCGAAAAATAATAGACAAAGTGTTTGCCCAATAACTCCCAGCTATGTGCCACAATCTGCTCGACTTCATCTTCTGTCAGGTCAAGTTTATATTCCCACATATCGCGTAATTCATTTTCTACGTATATATGGTTATTGCGGTAAAACTTCTCATGGGAAAAAACTGAATCGTAGCCACCAAAAAGGCCTTTGACTACATAAACTATGCCATTTTCATTATCCGGCACAACGGCACCATAATTCATTACCTGATCTAACAGGCCCGATGCATTGTAGTCGCGTTTATTGTTTAATTTTATTAAAATATGACCATAATACGATGCCGGGTTGCCGAGAAAACCGGTTGCAAATATAACACTGACCGAATCGACATGACCGTTGCTTGAATATTCTTTGTATTTCTTACAGTTTACTAATGGCGGCTTTGTCCGCCACTGAATGTTCTTTTTAAGCCACTGGTATCTTGCCACAAACAAACACTGAGCGTGAGCATTATGGTTCTCTAAGGGCTCAGAATAAATGGCGCGGATCGTTGCGAGCAGCTCCGATAACGGCTCTGTTTTTCCCGCTTCAGAGATAAAAAACGCAGGCGTACTGATTTCGCTTTCCCAGCTATAAGGAGTACTTTGTGATACCGACTTATAGTGCAGCAAGGCTCGCCAGTAGTCACTCTCATGCAGCTTATTGGCTACCGCATAGTGGATTACATCGTCAATATCATCATTGCAATATACCGCTGATGAATAACAACAACCCAGGCACAATATAAAAAATAGTTTACGCATCTAACTACATTAACAATTTACAATTAATAATTTACAGCCACAACAACATGAGCCTGCTAGCATTACTAACAGGCTCATGTTTCATTTCCCGGTGTAGAGCGAACCGGTAGCTAGATAATTTGGCACTGTGCGGCATACTCTGTAGCGATCTTGTTTTGCACAATGGCGTTATAGACTTCTGCTTTTGCTGCGGTTGTTTTGGCACCAAAGCTGGCGTCATTAACAGATTTTGCAAACTCGTTGCGAACCGAGCCAATAATATCGGCATGTGACTGACTACCACAACCCATGATCGTTAACATTGCGGCCACGTGTTGTCCTTTGCCTTTTGCCGTCTCTTCTTCAAGACGGCTATAAGTTTCATGGATATAGCTTGCAGCAATTACGGTTTTGCCAAAACATGTATCCCTGCTGCCTGCCGCCGAGGTTAACGCTGTCGTACCGGAATCCCAGTACACATTTGATATAATGGCCGCCATAGGCGTTTCATCAAAAATCATTGCACCAATACCGCAGTCACGCCATGCATTAAAGCTTGCCGGGGCAGTTTCCGCGGCTATTTTTGCCTCCTCTGCAAACACAGTGGCCGGCAGTGAAACAAGAAAAGACATTAACATAATGCCTTGTTTAATTCGTTTCATCAGAGCCTCTTCCTTTTTATTTTTATATGCTTTGATCATATTGCATTGTGCCAATATAAACAAATCATTGCGCTTTTTTATTTTTTAAGTCTGAGAAATGCTTTCACCGACTTTCTAAAGACAAAAAAAAGCCCGCTATGAATAGCAGGCTTTTTTATTCTACTTTTTTAAACTATGCGACTTAAATAACCTGGCACTGTGCCGCATATTGAGTAGTGACCTTATTTTGTACAATATCACTGTATACTTTCGCTTTCATTGAAGTCGATTTTTCAGCAAATGAAGCATCGCTTACAGATTTTGCAAACTCATTGCGAATCGAACCGATAATGTTTGCATGTGACTGACTTTCACAACCCATGATATTTAATACGGCAACGACATGCTGGCCTTCGCCTTTTGCCGTCTCTTCTTCAAGATTGCTATACGTTTCATGGATATATAATGCCGCAGAGGCAGCAGAACCTTTACACGTATCTTCACTGGCAGCCGCTGATGTCAAGGCTGTTGTACCCGAATCCCAGATGACATTCGATACTACTGCAAGAGTGGCATCATTTTCAAAAAGCATTGCGCCGATTCCACACTGGGTATATGCACTCTTACCGGCTGCCTGGGCAGTAGCGGGTAAAGCGATGACTAAAGCAAGTAACATAAGATATTTTTTAAAATGTTTCATTGTTAAGTTTTCCCTTAATTATTAGTTATATTATTTAATCAAGCGCATAAAAAATATGCGTCTTTAAAGCATAGTTCTGATGTTTATCATGTCAAGAAAGTTACGGTATATTTTTCACCACTAAGTTGAGTGGTTTTTAGCTGGATCCTAACGTATAAACTGGCCTGCTTCTGTCAATACAAAATCTTTAAAAGCCTTCGCCACCACAGACAAGCGTTTACCCTTGCGCTGCACCAGGTACCACTGCCTTCGAATTGGAAAATCCTCCACATCCAGCAATACCAGCCGGCCAGTCTCCAGTTCCAGTTCCAGCGTATGAATAGAAGCAATACCCAAACCCAGACCCGCTTCAACGGCCTGTTTGATCGCCTCATTGCTCGACATCTCTATGCCAGTATGAAACGGCACATCGTGCTCTGTAAAAAAGCGCTCAATCGCGCCCAGGGTACCGGAGCCTGTTTCACGCACGACAAAGTGCTCATCGGCAAAACGACTTAACGCTATATTTTTTTCATTTGTCAGTGCATGGTCTGCCGGTGCCACCATCACCAGCGGGTTGCTCATAAAAGCCTGCGCTTCGACATCGATACCGTCCGGCGGCTGGCCCATAATCACCAGATCAGGCTCATTTTCTTCCAGCTGCTGGCGCAAACTTTCCCTGTTGGCCACATCCAGGTTTATTTGCACGCCTTTAAAACGCTTTGAAAATGCCGCCAGAAGCCGTGTTGTAAAATAACTGGCGGTAGTGGCTACCGATACCTTCAAACGGCCACGGTGCAATCCCTTCATCGCTTCGACGACGGCTTCGGCTTCATCTAATAAATGAAAAATATCTTTACTATATATATAGAATTCCTTGCCCGCCTCCGTTAAATACAGCTTTTTACCCAGCATTTCAAATAAGGGCAGGCCTACATTTTCTTCTAGCTGCTTAATTTGCATAGACACGGCCGGCTGACTCATGTACAGGGTTTCTGCGGTGCGGGTATAGCTCAGCAAGCGGGCCGCGGTTTCAAACACCTCAAGCTGGCGTATCGTAACATGCATAAGCAAAACCTTATGGTTTCTATCAGAACATTTGAGTTCTTATTATGGTGCAATGTCCGTATAGTCGCAATCCTTCTGAAGAGTAAGGGTATTTACTTCTAACTTGCCCTGCTTTCAGTACCGAATTTATTAACAGGAGAGCATGCAATGGCTTTATTAGATCAAACAGGTCGTTATTCTGACCTTAGCTTGAACGAAGACAACTTACTGGCTGATGGCAAGCACATTTTAGTTGCTTACACGATGGAACCTGCTGAAGGTTACGGTTATTTAGAAGCAGCAGCTCACTTTGCTGCTGAATCCTCTACAGGTACTAATGTTGAAGTATCTACTACTGATGACTTCACTAAAGGTGTCGACGCATTAGTTTACTCAATCGATGAAGCTAAAGGCATCATGAAGATTGCATACCCGAACGACCTGTTCGATCGTAACGTAATCGATGGCCGTGCCATGATCGTTTCTTTCCTAACGCTTGCTATTGGTAACAACCAGGGCATGGGTGACATCAAGAACGCTCAAATGTATGACTTCTTCATTCCACCTAAGATGTTAAACCTGTTTGACGGTCCTTCAATGGATATCTCTGACATGTGGAATGCATTAGGTCGTCCACGTGAAAACGGTGGTTACATCGCCGGTACCATCATCAAGCCCAAGCTTGGTTTACGTCCAGAGCCATTTGCTGCTGCTGCTTACTCTTTCTGGTTAGGCGGTGACTTCATCAAGAATGATGAGCCACAGGGTAACCAGGTTTTCTGCCCAATGAAAAAGGTATTGCCTTTAGTTCATGACGCCATGAAACGTGCACAAGACGAAACGGGCGAAGCAAAAATCTTCTCTATGAACATCACGGCAGACGATCACCACGAAATGTGCGCGCGTGCAGACTACGGTCTTGAATTATTCGGCGAAGATGCACCACGTTTAGCATTCTTAGTTGACGGTTATGTCGGTGGCCCAGGTATGGTGACGACGGCACGCCGTAACTACCCTGGTCAGTACTTACACTACCATCGTGCCGGTCACGGTGCTGTAACGTCTCCTTCTTCTAAGCGTGGTTACACGGCTTATGTTTTAGCTAAACTGTCTCGTTTAATGGGTGCTTCTGGTATCCACGTAGGCACAATGGGCTACGGCAAGATGGAAGGTGGTCAGGAAGATAAAATCATCGCTTACATGATTGAACGTGATGAGTGCCAGGGACCTGAGTACTTCCAGAAATGGAATGGTATGAAGCCAACAACGCCAATCATCTCTGGCGGCATGAACGCTCTGCGTCTTCCAGGTTTCTTCGAGAACTTAGGCCACGGTAACGTCATCAACACTTCTGGTGGTGGTTCTTACGGTCATATCGATTCTCCTGCTGCTGGTGCAATATCTTTACATCAGGCATACGATTGCTGGAAGTCTGGTGCTGACCCAATCGAATACGCGAAAGAGCACAAAGAATTTGCTCGCGCATTCGAGTCGTTTGAGCATGATGCTGATGCATTGTTCCCGGGCTGGAGAGACAAGCTGGGCGTTCACAAGTAAATCGAATGTTTTAGTTTGAAAAAAGCCCCGCTCGCATCCATGTGGGCGGGGCTTTTTTTTCTCTGTTTTAATGACACAATTTAAAAAGATTTTTCACCACAACGTTCAGCTAAGTGTTCATTGTGGTGAACAATTTTTGTCAAAAGGTATGAAAAAATGACTGACATCGATATCGAACAATACAAAATTACTGAGGAGCCCTTTTACCAGGCACAGGGCGATGAAGTGGCCTTATACAATGCCGCTTATGCAGCGCGTATGCCGGTTATGGTTAAAGGCCCGACAGGTTGCGGCAAGTCCCGTTTTATCGAGCACATGGCGCATAAATTAGGCAAGCCTTTAATTACGGTTGCCTGTAATGAAGACATGACCGCCTCTGATTTGGTCGGTCGTTATTTATTAGATGCTAACGGCACTCGCTGGTTAGACGGGCCGTTAACCACTGCGGCCCGTATCGGTGCCATCTGTTATCTTGATGAAATCGTTGAAGCGCGTCAGGATACGACGGTTGTTATTCACCCGTTAACCGACCACCGCCGGACCTTGCCTTTAGATAAAAAAGGCGAACTGATTGAAGCTCACCCTGATTTCCAGCTGGTCATTTCTTATAACCCGGGTTACCAGAGCATGATGAAAGACCTTAAGCAATCAACCAAACAGCGTTTCACGGGTCTGGATTTTGATTACCCGGACACAAAAGTGGAAGCCGAGATTGTGACTAAAGAAGCCGGCATCGACGCCGAGGTCGCTGGCAAGCTGGTTAAAGTGGCGCATACGGCACGTCACTTAAAAGGCCATGGCCTGGATGAAGGCATTTCTACCCGTTTGTTAGTCTATGCTGCAACGTTAATGAACAATGGCATTGAAGCAAAGTCTGCCTGTCGCATGGCACTCGTTACGCCAATTACAGATGACAAAGATATTCGTGATACTTTGATTCATTCAATTGATAGTATTTTTGCGTAAAAGGCATAGCCGTGCAGAGAACACAGGACAAACGGGTTTGTTTATTGATTAGCTCTTTGCTCCTGATTCTCTGTGCCCAGAACCTTGTTTACAGAACATCGACCCGGAATAAATTTAGCACATCAGGCTACAGGGCGTTTATAACAACCTGTTTTTCTCTGTACCCGCCGTGTGCTTCGTGGTGACATCAAACAATGACAACTGAAGTTAATACACAATACCCGCATCATCGTAAGCAATTGAAGTGCAGCTTTGCGCAAATTGAAGACTGCTTTGATGATTACATGAAAGATGCGTTGCGCAATTTAAGTAACGAAGGCGTTGCCCAATATCTTTCGGGGGCATCACTGGTTTGCATGATCGGCCGTGGCTGGGAACCCGTTTCGATTTACCTCGAAGAAATGCCGCAAATGGTACATCGTTTAGGCGATGAAGCCATTCTTGAAATTGTCTCCAAACATGTCTGGGATATGTCACGCTCACCCAATGGAAAAGCGATCCCTCCATTTATGCAGTGCTTGCCTGAGGCCTCTCGCCGTCTTGGCACACTCGAGCAGATGAATCACTTTTTCGATATTCTGTTTTCGATGCTCGATGAGACAACAACATCCGTTCATGGTCACCACAAAACACATTCGAGCCAGGGCTTTTTAGTGCTGCTAGATCACATTCCTTATTTGTTAAGCCAGTTATCGCTTGAAGGTTTAAAAAACTGGATTGAATACGGAGTGCGTAATTACCACAATCACCCCGAGCGTCAAAAAGATTATTTCGGCCTGCAATCAGCCGACAGTAAAGCCATGCTACAGCGCGAGCGTCATGGCACTTTATATATGGACCATGAACGCCAGCTCGACATGTACATCCGCAGCATGTGGCAACGCGAGGAATATTTTGTACCCTACTCTTTGGGTTTTGACACGCTTCGCAAACCACAACCCTATTATGATGATTTAGGCATGCGAGTGCCGGATGTTTACGATGACATTAATAATGTTTCGGGCATCAATCGCTACCGTGTCACCATCGCCCACATGGCTGCCCATAAAAAATGGACTGAACGTCAGGTTGCCGATAATTTATCGCCCTTCCAGCGTGTTGCGGTTGAAATGTTTGAGGATGCGCGCGTTGAACAACTGATTCTGCGCGAATATCCGGGGCTTAAAAAATACTTTCTTGCCTTGCACCCGGTACCTGTTGAAGGTGCTTGCGATAATGAAAACGAGTCCTGCGTGCGTCACCGCCTGGCGATGGTTTCACGCGCTATTCTCGATCAGAACCACGGTTACCAGAACCCGGATATCCTCGAGTTTGTCGGAAAGTTCCGGGATGCACTGAAAGACAGTGAATCAAGCACCAAAGAAATGCTGGGGCTTGCCATTTCTTTCACCGCCAGAACGCGCCGTCAAAGTGACCTGTTACCTAAAGTCATGTTTGCAAACACCGAAGTCGACTACCGTGATGACAACCGGCATATGTGGGTCTTCATTGAAGAAACTGACGAACCGGAAGATGACACCAGCCAGCCTCAGAGCAAAGAAACCATTGAACCGGACGGTTTACCTCCACGCCATTACCACGAGTGGGATTACAACACGTCAAGCTATAAACCCGACTGGGTGACTCTATACGAATCACTGCACGCACCGGGCAATGCGTCTGATATCGACAAGATTTTAGAAAAACATGCCGCGCTGGCAAACTACTTAAAACGAATACTGGATTTGTTAAAGCCTCAGCATTACGTGCGCCAGCGATATCAGGAAGAAGGCAGTGAGCTGGATCTTGATGTAGCGATTCGTTCACTGATCGATTTCAAGAGCGGCTCACAACCCGACCCGCGCATTAACATGAGTCACAAGCACGATGGCCGTGATTTTGCGGTATTACTGTTAATGGACTTATCGGCTTCACTGGATGAGGTGCCTGAAGGCTGTACACAAAGTATTTTAGAGCTCAGTCGTGAAGCCGTGACATTGCTCGGCTGGTCGATTGAACAGCTGGGTGACAAGTTTGCCATTGCCGGATTCCATTCGGATACCCGTCACAATGTGCGTTACTACCATTTAAAAGGTTTTAGCGAACACTGGGACGACATCGTAAAAGCGCGCCTGGCCAATATTGAAGCGGGCTTTTCTACCCGCATGGGTGCGGCTGTGCGCCACGCTTCACATTACCTGCAAGGCCAGCAAGCAGACAAAAAATTATTGCTGATCTTAACCGATGGTGAGCCGGCTGATATTGATGTCACCGATGACAAACTATTAATCGATGACACACATAAAGCGGTGGAAGAATTATCCGCCAAAGGCATCTACACTCATTGCATCAGTCTTGACAAAAAGGCTGATGACTATATTGAAGATATCTTTGGCAGCAACGGTTATACGGTTATCGACAAAGTCGAAAGCTTACCGGAAAAACTACCAAAATTGTTTATGTCGTTAACGGCATAAACAATTTCCGCTGCAGCATCAGAGAGCCGGTATCTGGCAACAGTATTGACTGCCAGCTTTTGCCTCTGAACGCTGGCTATTTGCTGCAGCATTTTCATTCACGCTCTGACAAAAAGAAACACTATGAAAAATATCGTTACGATTACTGTGCATTTTTCTTTTAAAGGCGAAAGACATTCACCTTCGCTTACTCTTGAACTGGATAACTACCTGAAATCAACAGGCAGATTACCATTGCTTTACCCATTGATTGCCCGTGAAAACAACTTCGATCTTTATTCGTACGAATATGAAATGATGC
>Ga0224506_10000367_pt1 | contig 40720 bp, 33 predicted proteins | sample SF_Jan12_sed_USG_2_FD_169108 | JGI IMG/M metagenome (GOLD analysis project Ga0224506, IMG submission 169108) | Sediment microbial communities from San Francisco Bay, California, United States - SF_Jan12_sed_USGS_8_1 | ecosystem: Environmental > Aquatic > Marine > Sediment | place: USA... | reverse complement strand
CGGGCCGGCTGCCTGGTTCGATGACTTTTTTTCCAGTGAGCGTGTTGACGAGGAGGCGCACCCCGGGACGAACATTAGGTGGCGAAATGATTTTGTTAATACCGAGGGCCAGGGGTTTAATTATATAACAACGCTATCGGCAAAATTCAGGCTTCCAAAGGCAAAGAAAAAATTAAATCTTATTTTTGAAGGGGAGCAGGAAGAGGCGGTTAGTGATATTGTGCCGGCAAATAGGGATGAGACAAAAGCCAACCTTGGTTTGCTTTACGAGCTTAAAAAATCGGGAAGACAAAATATAAGCTTAAGGGTAAAGCTTTCTCCCAGTGTTACCCTGCGCTACCGTTATGCATACCCGGTTACAGAAACTTTTCTTGCCCGATTTACTGAGGAAATATTCCGTAGAAAGGGAGTCGATGGACATACAACACGAATAGATTTTGAGAAAAACCTGTCTCAGAATTTTTTTCTACGCCAGAGCAATGCAGCAACGCTGGCAGAAAATATCGATGGCACAGATTGGGAAACGAGCCTGGTTTTGTTTCAGCGCCTGAGTGATATCAGCGCGCTGTCGTATGAAAGTAGTGTAGTTGGTTTAACAAGACCTGACAATTATGTCACCAATAGCAGGCTGGGCGTGCGTTATCGCCGCAATTTTTATCGCAAGTGGCTTTTCTATGAATTGGTGCCCGCAGTTAACTGGCCCAGAGAGTTGATTACTGATAAAAGAGTTCAGGTGTGGGAGTTTATGTTCAGGCTGGAAGTGAACTTTTCAAGTTTATAAATTCTCAACGACAGGGAGCGCGGGGTTTTAAATAATAAAAATCCCGCTCGAAGCGGGTTTTATTAAATGGCGCGCCCGAGTGGATTCGAACCACCGACCTTTGGCTTCGGAGGCTGAAAATATAGCTAGATTTTGATGTGTATATTTCGTTTTAAAATGACGTTAAATTAAATTATTTTCGTATCTGTTTGTTTTACTTTAACTAATTTAAAATCATTTTGCGACAATTTACGGCATATGATTTTCTGAAAAAGTAAGAATTTAATTATTTGTCGCAAATGTGGGCACAGCTTAAATTAAATATTATGACTACAAGCTGTATTTATTTACACCACTTATACATTAAAAGCAGGTGCCATAGCTTGCTGTTCAGCCCGGCTTAGTCCGACTTTTGCTGTAACGGTTTCCCAGTTACTGACACTGGTCAAAACCTTGTTTTTAATTTGTTCTGCCTTCGCCTCATCAAGCTGGAAGAAGTGAATGACCTCCATAGCTAGATCGTAACTCAGACTATTATCATTTTCACTGATGTTTAGGTGCAATCCATGGGCGGGCGTTACTGGATTAATGTCATAAGCTGGTGAGAGCAGCCAGCCACCTTTGTGATAGATAAATCCGTGGTTTCTTAGGTGGTCATCAGTATTCGATACAGCAATATTAAAAACAATTCGACGCCACAATTCAGCCAAATCTTCTTTGGTGTTTGATCCGTGTTCGGTTAAAAACTGAGCTAACTCAAGATAGCTCACATCTTCTTCGCCGTCGTAATAACCAAGCTGTGTTAGTGCAGAAGTAAAATGTAAACGGCTTTCGGGGGTACGATCAAACCGCCGAGTAAGAAATGTATTGTAAGGGCTAGCAAATCTTTCCAGCCTGCATTCGGACATGTTAATGCCAGCATCCAGTGCGAGCTGATAAGCTACATATTCCCATGCGCCAATATCATAGTCATCATGGCGACTTGGGAATTTAGCGATCCATAAGCAACCCTCGTTATCTACGACGCAGGATTTAGGCCTGGCCCCGCCAAGTGACGAGCCTGGAGAGATCAGCATGTTCAGCCACTTTAAATAATCTGGATCATCAAGGTCTTGAGCATCTTCTACCTGCTGAGCAGCATGTTCGAGTTCACGGAGTGACGTTATAGGTGGCGCAGCCAGATTTTCATTGTTGTCCAGAAAATCGCCATCAAGATTAAGTTTGAAGCGCAGTGCGCCCATGCGATACATATCATGCACACCAAGTAAATAATCGATCTCAGTCAGAACTTTAGCCTTGCGCCCATGCTGGCGGGCATAGACAGCCTCGCGTCGTTTCATCAGTAAACGCCCCCAGCGGTCAGGGCAGGAGTCCAGGAAAACACGAAAGTTATGTTGTTCATGGCTGTGTTGGTCACCGGTATAGAGCTGAAGCTCCGGATCGATTTGCTGGACGAATTTTGATTGAAGCCATTCTTCGTCATAAGAAAAGCTGAAATGCTCTTTGCCCCTGGCTATATCTGAGCGCAGTGTACCTATGAGGGCGGGTTTCTTGAACTCCTCCCAATCGGCGAATACATAAACTTCTATGCTCATTTAGCCTTACTCGTTAGTTTAATATCCTGCAGTTTTCTTCCAAGTTCGTCATCGCTGGCGACTGTGGCGAAGTGTTCAGCCATGCCAAGCACACTGAGTACCGCCACATAGTGACCGATAGACACAGCTGGGTCGCCTCGTTCAATTTTTCTGACTGTGAGACGGCTAAGGCCAGTGCGCTCTGAAATAAGCAACTGGGTATATCCCCGACGCTTACGGGCGAGTTTGATGTTCTCTCCCAGTAAAGATAGTGCTTTTAGGTTTTTAGGAAAGACAGCCGCACTGCGTTTTTTAGAGATATTTTTAATGGGCATTACAGTTACCAATAATTACAAATATGGTAATTATAGTTATCATTTTATGTTATGTAAAGCCATTATTGAGACATATAGCTACCATTTCTGAGTGTTTTGGTAATTCCAGGGCTCATTTTGATGCAAATGTGGCCAAATGAGCGGCATATATAAGTATATGCAGAAATACTAATGGTTACGCTCAGGAGCACCTTTTGGTCTTGATGAATATTTGTGGACAAGTGAGCATGGCTTATTCGGAAAATTAAGGATGAATAGTGAAGAACATGAGATCAGAAGGTAGGTAATAAGAATGGAAATAGCCAAAAGAGAATCAAGAATAGAGGAAAAGCTTGCCAGGTATTTCTTAAATGGAAAGCCCGCTTCTGGATTTATTTATTGGATCAATTTGCTGGATGCACTACTCAAGCTCATTGATATGGCCTCAGACGAAGTGAGTGCTGAGATATGGGGTAATCGGAGATATGAACTAGAAGGCTTTAAAGACAAGTTAACGAGTAAAGGAGTGAAAGCAGTCGTAAGTTCTGGTCGTGATGGAAATGCACTCTGGGGCGATTTTGAGAAATACCCGATTGTTGCATGCTTAGTGGCGGATCCAGATAGCAAAATTAAAGATACTTATCAAAGCTTAAGTATTCTCATAATACAGAAAATAATTATCAGTGACAGTGGAGAAAGACTCAATGATTTCTGTACGGCGTTACGAAGAAACAAGAATTTTACAAAAAAAATGTATCAGATTATACAAGGGCTACCAAAATACGAAGGCGATATAACCAATTATAAATCTGAGCTAAATAATCATATCGATAATTTACTAGAGAAGGAGACAGATGAAGATAGATCAACATTCCTGAGAAGCATATTTAATATTTCAAGTTTAAGTGCGCATAGGAGTGGAGGGAAACAAATAAGTGATAGCACAAATATTAGTGTCATGTGTGAGGTATCCGATCTAGTAAGTGATGTTATCGATAATGATGTAAATATTGATGTAATCAGAAGTGAATCTAAGGATGGAGGAATTGAATATGAAAATCATCACTATATTAAAGAAGAAGTTATAGACAATGAGGATAGTAAGCATCGCTCATTAGATCGCCTGGTTGCTGAAACAAATAAATCAAGATTTTGGCTTCGTAAAATGCAACAGCTATCAAGGTTTGATAGTGCATGCCTAACCAGGATTGAGAAAAAAAGGTTAGTGAGATTTATTCGAAATGGCTTGATTTGTAATGATAAAGAAATGATCGCAGCGGCATTGATAGTGGGAATCGGGTATTCATTACCTATTGAAGTAGATAAAGCTATTGAGATTTGTAATACACCAGATCAGATTTGTATATCAATGGATGGGACATATATATGTCGGATTAATGAGATACGTGGAAAATATAAGCCGGATAATTGTAATAATGATGTGTGTGAGAATATTGTTACAGAAGTCAAACTGAGAATGCAGAGTGATATTTCTAATGCCATAGTGAAATTAAATAGAAAACCTGGTAGCACGATATTTGATAGATTGAATATTAGCAGAGATAGAGTTCTAGAAGTGGTCGGGTATGAATTAAATAAATTAAGGAATAATGACCATTACGGGATTACTAAACGGCGAATAAACTACGCATTAAAAGCAGAGCTAACACTTTCAGAAAGAAATTCAGTTCTTAATTACCATATCCTTGGAAGCGAGAAAAATGCACAGCCCGTTCTTGCGTATTATGGTGTTCTATCAGTAAGGAATGTTAATGATGTATACAGTAATTCGGTAAAAAGAATGATGGAGGTTGCATAAATGGATGGTGTCACAGGAGCGTATCCCAAGGAAATAGAAATTCATCGGTATATTAAAGCTTTGTACAGAAAGACAATCGATATTTTGAAAGATAAAAACAACGAGTTATGGCTAAAGCATAATGCATATACAACATATTGCGTTCTGTTAGAAATAAATTTGACATGTCATCGGCCAGTAAGAGACCCATTTAACATGGTTGAACATATTGATTTAGATAATGGCCTGATGATAATAAATGATAAAGCGAAATCTAAGGAGAGACAGTTTCGATTAATAGGATTGCCTGAATTAGCTGTAAATCAAATGAGAGAGTATAAAGAATATTTGCGAAGACTTAGTGCAGAGATTATCAAAGTGAGCCATGGTAATCGTGAACTGTCTGCAGCAATTTATTCAATTGATTTTCCAGGGAAACAAAAAATACCCCAATTTTTCTATTTGGATAGCAGGATGAGAAGGACGTTTAGTATTACTAGCAGTTTAATAAATGAGTATACAAGAGATATAGGCTGGTTTCCCACGAATTATGGAAGACACGTTGCTGCAACAGAGTTGATGAAGAAGCCAGGGTGGGCAGAAAAAGTTGAGATACTGTTAGGTCACGATGACAACCTTAATCACCCATTCGGGGCGGCATCAGAAAAAGTGCCGTGGAAAGTTTTGGGAGAGATAGCAGAAGAAAACAATAAAATTATGAGCGCATTGGGGTGGGGCATTATTCCTGCCTTTCTTAAAAGAAATACGACTACAAAATATAATTTAAATAGCAAATGGTTTAAGTCTATTGAGATACATGAAGAGAAGTATTTTGGAGACGTATATAGAAAAAAGGTTAGAGAGAAAAATTATAGGAATTATTCCGAGCTATTACGCTCAGTATTTGAAAAGAGTGAATTTACGTTTAAAGACAATTTAGCGCAAAAGGATATAGACAAAGTTGTGGCTACAGTGCGTAAATCTGTAGAAGAGAATGGGTTATCAGAAAAACGGTGCTTGTTGTTGTTCTATCGGCTTATAGCATCGGCGAGTAAAAAATATAATTTCAAATTCAACGTTTCAAGATCACTTCCGATTGTGAAGGATGATTCGCCCTTTACAAGTGAAACACTGAAAGAATATGGTAATGCAAATAAACTGAGAAAGTGTTTTATTGCACATTGTGCAGATTCGGCAGGCCATGAAGGCAATATACGAGCTGAAAGAAGGGTGGCAGAAATAGTAATTTCATCCGCATTATTTGGCTATGTAGGTGATGCCGGTCGATTAAAGGACATGTGTGAAGCATTAGTGGAGCGCTGCTATTATTTTGAAGGAGAGGTCTTTATTGATCTAAAACTATATTCTAAATATGAGAAAGAGCCTGAGAAAAATGTATTTAGGTGGTATCCAGATAATTGCTCTATCGCATTAATAGCAGGGTTATACACATTGCCTGAGAAGGAATTAGGAAGCATAGAAAAAAGGTTAGTTGAGAGAGAGTTGAAGGTGCTGATGAAGAAACTGGATTCAAGTTATTCAAAGGGCAATGTTTGGAAATACCTATCACGGCTGTCAGCTTCATCTATGTGTATTGAGCTCCCTGGATATATTAGGGAAATAGCGAGTGGAAATAAAAAATCAGCATCAATACGTTTGAGAAGCTATGTTCGAATAATGTCTGGGAGGAGATTGGCGCGGCAGAGCAGATTAACTGAAAGTATGAATATGGCACCATTTAGCAGTAAATTTCCTGCGGCACGTTATGCAAAAGAAGGATCTCGCAAAGACGTGTACTATTTTTTAAATACTATGAGAAAAATATTTAAGCGCATCCATAATATTGACCACAACATGCATGAAAATATTAATACAAGAAAAAAAAGGCTACTAAGAAAGTATGTAGAAGAAGCAATCGGTGATGGATCGAGGTGGTCAGTAGCGGCAAATGCACTGTCGAGCTGGTTAATTAATTTATGTACGTACGGAACACAAAGAGAAACAGATGCAGCGATAAGCACTATTGATAAATATTTTTTCATGGTAGCGAAATCCGTTATGCATGAGGCCTATGACAAAGACTTGCTTGTGCTAGATGAGGGGGAGTATGAAGACATATATAGCAAGTGTCTTGCATATAATAAATGTAAGGACCCACAAGTATTCCCACGGGAGTTGAGAGAGTTCCATAGATTTATGGTTAACAAATGGTCAGTTGAAGAACTTGATTGGACCATTATTTATTCAGCAGCGGGTTTAGATTCAGCTGTTTATATACCAAACGCGAACTATTTGCGTGAAGATGAGTATATAGAGATATTTAAGGCGATCATAAATGATAATGAATTGTCTAGTTTGCGGAAGTTACAATATACAGTGCTATTGTTACTGTGTTATAGATTTGGCTTAAGATTTGGTGAAGCATATAGAATGCAATGGAAGAATATTCAGTACGATGAAGAATTGCAGGAAGTAAATGTTAGAGTGAAAAAAGGATTTCACGGTAATCCAAAAACTGATGCAGGCATCAGAAAAGTTTCTCTTCTCACAAAGTTAACGCGTAAGGAGAAAAATACACTAAAGCAATTATTAGATATACATGAGCCTGGGTTCAATGTGGACCCACAACAAGGGCTAATGGCTGATGTGGGAGCAGAACGTTTTCTTATTGATCGTGCACATGCCAGTACTTATATAAGTACACTGATGCGTCATGTTACAGGAGACGATTCTATTCGTCTCCATCATCTGCGCCACAGCTGGGCTAATGAGGCGTGCCTCAAGGATTATAAATTTAAAGGCAATAAAATACCTTGTGATAGTGATCTTGTCAGTAAGTATGATGTTAATGATAGTGTAACGCTAAGAGATGCATCTGTCCTTATTGGTCATTCAGATGAGGGAACATTGCTGGGAAGTTATATACATAAGACTGATCGTCTTATTAGTAAATATTGCGAAACTATTTCTCCTAAGATCGACGCGCGTTCATTGCAGTATATGGCCAATATTAAATATGACACAGCAAGGCAAAGACTATATAGGGGTAAGTCAAAAAGAATTGATTTTGTGAAGATATTGAAATTGAGTAGATTAATAAAACAGCCATGTGTTGAACTAGCAAAAAGTAGGCCCTGCTATGTAAGTAACATTGATAAAGGAAGCGACTTAGTTTCACTCGGTATGGTTAATGAGATCCTGTTAGCTTGTGCTGGTGAAATGATGTGCAATAGCCCACGTAGTCGAATCGATTCTATAGCCGAACGCTTTTTATTGAACTCGAAGTTTGTCGAAGTGATTCTAGATAAGGCTGCGCATGTAGAAAGAAAATCGGGTTACGATTTATTTGGACTGGGACAATTTAATAGAGATTTAATAGAAAGTAACGTAGAAAAGAAAAAATGGGGTTGGCGTGCAAATATTACAGGGGAGGCAAGGGCTAGAGTTTTATTGCATACAGTGGGGAAGCATTACGAAGGGCTAGAAGTAAAAGAAAGAGATATTCTTCATGAGGCAGTAAATATCTGGCAGGAGGATTATTTTAATGTTGATAGTGATCTTTATATAACAGAATTAAATGCAATTGACACATTTGGCAAGGCCATAGATTTACTAGGTTTTAGGGGTCTAAAACTCGGGATTACTGTACCAACGGAGCTCGCCGAAAAATGCCAACCTCTAAAAGAGAGATTTGGCGAACGCTTTAATATAAGGATATCAAACATTCGGTATGCCTATAAAAAAACACAGTGGGAGCGCAAATCAAGGTTAAGAGTTTCAGCAATTACTAAAAACTCTGATATTGTCACAAAGCAGACATTCGCCAGGCTCATGTTCTGTTTATCCGTTTGGTGTTTGCTGAGGCCAATACAATGAATATTAATAATTGTGTATATATAGTTTCTTCTCACATACCTGTTTCGCTTGCGGGCAATGTTTTAAAAATCCCACACGAATTAAGGAAACGAGCTGATCCAGGTTTTGGGAAATTTATTAATTTAATAGAGGATGAGATATATAGGCTGTTGCCAGCTAAAGCAAAGCTTCATATTAAAACTAAAGTTACTGAGTGTCTTGAGATTGATGTGGAGGAGCAGCTATATAGGGCGGCAATTACACTTGAAAAGAATGAGCTGGCAGAAAGCCTGCCTGGGGTAGAGGTGAAAGATATTGCATCAGTAATTAATGTGCGAGAGCTGATTAAAACGCTACATGGACGAATTCAACCGGCAATGGATGCAATAAATATCCTGGCAAATGAATATGAAAACACAGAACAGGTTAAGCTGGCTTGTGGTGATTTCGATAATAATAGCACCACTATTTACGTGGGTTCGGAGGATATATTACGTATTGCAAAGAAGATTAGAAAAATTAAAGTGCCAGAGAATAGTATTTTTTTATCGACAGCTGATGGTGTTAAAGAGGCGGTTATTGGGGTAAAAGATAAAAATGCTGTTTTTGCAGAAAAGGACAGGAGGTTATTAAATGCGCGTATAGTGGATTTTAATACATTCGATAAAAAACTGAGCATGATAGAAGTGAGGGTTGATGGATCACCCATTGAATCTGAGAAGGATTTTATTTCTAAATACCCAAACCAAAATGAGGATGAATTAATACGAGCAAAGTTGGAAGGGCTGGTAGTACACTGTGAGGTTGAACAGGCACTAAGATATAATTCGGGAGAAATAGCCACCGATTCTTATTTGATGGTAAATGTTATTAAAATAAACAGCCCCGAGTTTAAGCTAAATTGATAATTATATTTTTAAGTGATAATTTTGGAGTTCTTTTCACCATGATTTTCCATTTCAGACAAGTTATAGTGAAAGATCTAGCCTATTTGTCCGGTAACGACGGTGACCTCAACTGGTCTGCTTACGACCCTAAGGAGACATCCAGGCCTATTCAATTGATTATTTTTGAACTGGCACATTCAGTTTATGCAGTTCAGCTAAATTGGTATTAGGTAGTAATATGCTGCCTAGGAGTGCCTTGGAATATGGTAGACATGACTTTGGTGGCAGCAGTGAGAGTCGAAAAGCAGATATAACCTATTGTTATATAAGACAATTAAAAAAATATAGTGTTGACGGTTTTCTCTCAACTCCCCGTATATATTAAAAGCATGGATCTTGGTAAACTTTCAATATTGATGGGGTATTTGCATGACACCCATTGATGAAATGTAATGATTAGAAAGAGTATGGGAGCAAAGGATGCAGTTGGATGCTGCTTTAAAAAAGGATACATATTTGCAGGGAAATATAGGAAGTAAAAGGAAGACCGGCACGATGCCATCTCGTGTTAATCGTGTTTTGTGGTCTTTTTTCTATCCCTTACTTGCCTTCTGGATTTATCTAGTCCCACTATCACTATATGCTGCAACTGTTCCAGCTGGTGACGTAGCGCCTTATGGTTCAGCTGACGGGCAATTGAACGCTGCTGATGCTGTCATTATACAACGTTTTATCTTTGGTGATCTTACGCCAACAGCCAATGAGTTATTAATAGGTGATGTAGCGCCACTGGGTGCACCGGATGGTGTGCTTAATGCTGCAGATATGGCAATACTTATGCGTGCCATCATCGGTGAAATTTTGTTGGATCCCGTAACCGTACCACCTGCATCTCCCACTCTTAATGGAAGTGATGCTACAACAAATACCAATCCCTATATTATTACTGGAACAGCAATACCTGGCATAGATGTTAATCTTTATATTAATGGTCAACAGCAAGCGACTACTACTGCCAGCGATGGTAGTTTTACTTTTTTAGCCGCCTTATTCGATGGTAATAACGTAATTTATGTTACTGCTCAGGATGGAGCAGGTGAAAGCGTGCCATCGGATAATATCTTAAGCATTGAATACATCAATATTATCCCTAGAACACAGAGCGATCCAATTAGTACGGATACGGTGTGGACGCCAGGTAGCCCAACTGATCCCTATGTTATTAATGGTGAAATCATTATTGCAAGTGGTGCCAGTTTAACTATACAGCCAGGTACTGTACTTGAATTTGGCAGTGGTGGCTGGATAACAGTAAATGGCACGCTTAATGTTCAGGGCACGTTGAACGAAAAAGTAACATTCACTTCGAGTGCGCCCGGCGTAAACAACTGGAGTGGTATCAACGTCAATGCCAGTGCTACCAATGTATTAATTGATCATGCGATCATCGAGTATGCGGGCTATGGTATAAGTTTTAATAACGGTACCGGTACGGTAAGTAATAGCATCATTCAGAATAACGGTGGTGGAATTTATATCTATGATGGCGGCGCAACGCCCCTGATTACACGCAATATCATTACGGCAAACCAAAGAGGGCTTTATGTATTGGGAACAGGCTTTGCAGGTGGCAACCCTAATCCAGTGGTTACCGGTAATCGAATTTATGACAATTTAAATTATATAGGTAACCCTACAAATTACATCACTGAAAACTTTTATGACCCATCAAATACAATACTTGATGCAAGAGGTAACTGGTGGGGAAGTATTGACCCAGGTGTAATTGCTACGGGGATCGGTGATTACACCGATGACCCGCTTTACTTGCCCTATGTTGATTACAGTGATTTTCTGGATGTGGATGGAACCGTAACTGATCCGACACCCATTTCGTTTAATTCACTATATGTTATCGATGGTAATGTGGTGTTGTTAGCAGATACGACTTACATCGCTATGGGTGACATCATTATTGATAGTGGTGAGAGTCTGACGATTCCGTCAGGTGTGACCATAGAAGTTCCCGGTGATTTCCAGATTATTGTTAATGGCTCGCTTGATGTGCAGGGAACAGATATTTCTAAAGTGACTTTCACATCAGGTAAAGCTACGCCTGCGTCAGGTGACTGGAAAGGCATTGTTGTCAATTCTGGTGCTACGGGCGTAGTAATTGATCATGCGATTATTGAGTATGCAACTAATGGTGTGTACTTTAATAATGGTACCGGCACAGTTAGTAACAGTCTTATTCAAAATAACGACAGGGGTATTAAAACCAGTGATATTGGTGCTGCTCCTTCAATTACGGGCAACATTATTCGAAATAATATTGATGCATATGGAATTGGCTATGGTATTGAAATGTCTGGTGGAACAGCACCGCAGGTCATTGACAACGACATTGTTGAAAATAATTATGGGATAGGCGCATGGGGGATTGGAGATAATGCAAGCAATAACCCTGATCCTGTTGTTACGGGTAACCGTATAGATAATATTGTTCAGAATTTTAGTTCAAGTGGTTTCTTTGACCCCGCGCAAACGGTTTTGAATGCAACGGGTAACTGGTGGGGTAGTACAAACCCAGGCGCAATTGCGGTCTCGATTATTGATAATACTGATGGTGCGGGCTCACCTTATGTTGACTATAGTGGTTTCCTGGATGGAGACGGTGTTCCTGTAGCGATCAACCCTTTATATGTTATAGATGGAACTGTAACGCTAACAGCAGGTTTAACCTACACCGTACTGGGTAACATCACTATAGAGAGTGGCGAGAGCCTGATTATTCCTGCAGGTGTGACAATCCTGTTGCCTGGCGAAGCTGGCTACGGTAGTTTTGGGATTACTGTTAACGGTACTCTCACCGTGCAGGGCAGTGAAACCGATAAGGTAGTGTTCACTTCCGATTATTATCAGCCTCTTCCTGATTTCTTGCCTGATTATTGGGTTGCTTACAACTGGGATGGCATTACTGTTAACAGTACAGCTACTGTGAGCATTGATCATGCCGTAATTGAATATGCGAGTGATGGTGCTGGCGGTGGTGCAGGTATTTCATTTATTAATGTGGGTGGTAGTCTGAGCAATTCACTGCTGCAATACAATGCTAGCGGTATCTACATAGAAGGAGCTAGCAATCCCTCTTTGTCGAACAATACTATTATCAACAATGAACTATACGGTATACATCTGAAGGGAACGGGTAATGATGCAGCTAACCCGCAACCGATTATTAATAACAATGATATTTATGGAAATGCATCAGCCCAGATTTATATTGAAAACTATGGTGTATCCAGTGCAATAATAATAGACATGACCAGCAACTGGTGGGGTACTGATACACCAACTGTTGGTACCGTAGGGGGCAGTGATCAAATTCAGTTTGGTGGTAATATGCCGGCCGCACCTGAAACGACGGTTAACTATAGCGGCCCAATGGCCAGTTCTGGACAAGGCCCAGGGTTAACCGGTGTAGCGTTGGATCAGGTGTATTTCTCTCCGGGAAACTCTACAGGCGTACAGGATACAACCACGTTCAGCGGCACGCTTAGCGAAGCAGCTGATAGCTGGTCTGTCACACTTAGGAATGTTGCAGGTTCCATAATTAAAACTTACACGGGTAGCGGAACGAGTGTTAGTGCTACCTGGGATGGGACTAATGACAGCAGTGTCATGCAAGCCGATGGCAGTTATTATTTTGCTGTGACTGCAACAGTAGGTGGCCGAACTTCTCAATCTGGTTACCGATATGTCGTGATGGATAATACGGCGCCTTATGATGTTGTGGCATCTATTGACGAACCACCCTACATCAATTTCACGAACATTAAAGTAACGTTTGATGTAAAAGGTGCCTACCAGATGATGCAAAGTGAGTTGGCAGATTTTTCAGATGCCACGTGGTCATCAATTAACTTGCCACAATCTCTTACGCTTTCAGAAGCTGAAGGAACGCGAACCATTTATGTGAAATTTAAAGATCGGGCTGGAAATGAAACTCAAACGAGCACGAGTGTTGTGATGGATTTAACACCCCCGACTATAGCAGTAACCAGTCCCGAAAATGGCGCAATATTTTAGGTGGGTGGGCGTGAGTTATTATGAAACATCAAAACACAGGATTATATATGTTGATTGGTAACATAAACAGAACTGGTAATACGTTCAAAAGCATTTTTATTTGTGTTGGTTTAACACTGGCTCTTACATTAGGCGAGCTGCCAAACGTTTATGCTTATGATACTACGCCTCGAAATAAACAGCATTCTGATGACATTCATAATCTTGTCAAACTCGGCAAGCGTGGTGGTGATCTTTCTCCTACAGGCAACAACTTTAATGCATCTGATAATGCTGCATTTAAGAGAGCTATGGAGGACTGGAATGCGCACAACTGGAAGTCGGCAGTTTCAAAATTCAAGGCGCATACAAAAGCATATCCTAACAGCCCCTGGGCCGCTGAGTCAGAACTGCACATGGGATGTTTTTACCGTTATACCAATGAGCTGGACAGTGCAAAATCCCAGTTTACAAAAATCATGGAAAAATACCCCGGCACAGATGTTGCGCACAAGGCAAAAAAACGCCTGGGTGGTACTTATTATCTATCCGGGGATTATCAAAAATCACTAGATACTTATAAAGCATTAGCTGCAGATAAAGATGTTAGTCCACGGCACAGAACCTATGCACTGCACTGGCGACGCGACTTAGAAAGAATGATCAAACATCAACCGAAGACTCAGGCACAACGACTGAACCAATGCGGCCTAAAATCATTAGCCTTGCTCTACCAGCAAAATGATTTGCCCAGGCGCGCCATGGAAATGGAAGCCCTGGCGGGTAAATCAGAAAATGAATCAAATTTTTTAGAATTGCTGCATCATGTAAAAAACGAGTACCCTCACTCAGCTGTTCTCGAAACAGATATCCAGATATTGGATAAACTGCAACTGCCAGCGATTGCGTATCAAGATAAATCTCACCACTTTGTTGTTGTCTCACAAATACAAGGTGACAGTATTGTAATACGTGACCCCTACAAGGGTGAAAAGACGCTTAGTCGTTCTGAATTTGAGGAGGAATGGAGCGGTCAGTTGCTGGTCACTGATAAAGGGTTAACTGGAGACGCATTGAATAAGATTAAGATTGTTTCAAATGAAAACCTTGAGGTAACCACTGGGGGCTGTTGTGGAAATCCTCTTCCAGAGGGTGGTTTAGGAGGAGGTGGACCTGAAGCAGGTGGAGGAGGACCAGATGGTGGCGGTCCAGACGGCGATGGTTCAGATGGAGGAGGACCTGACGGTGGTGGTCCAGATGGAGGAGAGCCTGACGCCGATGGCCCTAAGCCTCCTTGTGGTAATCCCGTCTATTCTTTCAATATGTCGAATCTTAATATGTTGGTCAGGGATATACCGCTTTACTACACACCGGGTAAAGGTTTGCCTGTTCAGGTTGAGATGACCTTTAATTCAGGTGATGCAGCACCGCCTTCCTATTTGGGTAATAAGTGGAGCCTCAATTACGATACGCATTACATTCTGGATCCCAGTGACAACGTCACTATCATCAGGCCCGATGGAAGAAGAGATACGTATACACGTAATGGAGATAATAGTCTGTCACCACCAGATGGCAGCAATGAACCTTTTCCTGTCGATGATACATTGGTAGATGATGGTGCAGGTGAATATACGCTCACACTTAAAAAAGAAAAAATCAAATACCATTATAACGCTGATCAGTCTCTCGCCTGGATGGAAGACCGATGGGGTAATCGCCTGTCATTTTTTTACGATGCCGGCAATAACCTCGATTACATGACAGATGCACTAGGTGCGGTCATAGATTTTGTACTGTACGGTGATGGTAAAATCTGGAAAATTATTTTGCCTGATACGCGTTATGCTGAGTTTACCTATGATCTTAATGGTAATCTCGAAACAGTTCGAGATATGGCAGGGTACATGAGTAGTTATACCTACCAGGCAAATACTTCAAATAATGCAGATCTTCTTGCTACTTATGATATTACTTCCATTACTACACCTAAAGGTACAACTAATTTTAATTATTCCTACCCAGATGGATCAGCTTTTGGTACCTGGGACAATTTTTCGATTGTTGCTACTAATCTTAAAGGTGAAATTACTGAGTATTATTGGGATGCGGCACAGGCTATTCCAAGTGTTACCTATGGTATAAACACAAATGCGATGGATGATAATCGTATTGAATGGGCCGAACGTCTCACTGGTTATTCGACTTATTATAATCTTGATAGTTTCGCCCGTGTTACGAATATTTACAGGGAGATTGATGAGGATCTTGGTGGTATTGCGTTTCGAATTGGTAACGAACCCTATGTGACTACGACATACGCCTATTCAAATAACAGGCTTCAAACTACCACCGATGCTTATGGTAAAACAATCACCCTGGGTTACGATGCAAACAACAATATCAACAGCATCAAGGATCAGTACAATAAAGAAACGCTGTTAAATTATGATACCAATGATAACTTAATTGATGTGACCGACCCGAATGGCGTAATCAAGCGTTATGAATATGATGCTAATGATGCGCTCAAAAAAGTCATTCGTGATCGCACCGACCCAATGCCCGACATCGTTACTGAACTTTTCTACATGTCATACGGTAAGGTGGATTATGTTATTAATCCCAAAGGTAAAACCATCGACTACGGCTACAATGCCAGCGGTCAGCTGACTTCAATTCTCACACCCGCCGGTTATGCCCTCAATATGGAATACGATGGTAGTGGTCGTCTGTGGAAGCTCAAGGACAACACTAACATGGTATTGGAGACATATGGCTACGATGACCTGAACCGACGTATTCGTACTGATTATGCTGATGGTACATATGAGGAGTTTACCCGCACCTGTTGCCAGGTGGATACCTACCGTGATCGTGGTGGTAATATAACGGCGTATGGTTATGATCTGGCAGGGCGACTTGAGACCATCACGCATCCAGACACAGGTGTTACCACCTATCTTTACGATAAAGCTGGGCGTATTAATGGCATCCGGGATGCAGAGAACAAAACGACTTCGTACACATTAAACCCTGCTGGTTGGGTCATGGGTGAAACCCGCCCCGATGGCAGTGTAATTGATTATGAGCGTGACGCTTTAGGCCGTTTGAGCAAGCAGACCCGTGCAGGACGAAGTGTTGATTTTCAGTATTATGATAACTCACGTTTGAGACGTATCGATTTTGCAGATGGCAGTTATCGAGATTATACGTACTACGACAATGGTAAACTGAACACGCTTACCAATGCCAACGGCACCTTCACCTGGAACTACGATGATGTCAATCGCCTCGAGACCTTCGATGGTCCCGGGACGGGAGATACTCAGACATTTGGTTATGATGAGCTATTTAATCTGACTAGTTTAAATGACCCGCGCTATGGTACCGTACAATATCAATACGACTATGACAAAAATCGTCTGTGGAAAGTTATTGCTCCAGATTTGCGTGAGTTTGCTTACAGTTATACACCTGATGTTTTCTTAAAGCTCGATACCATTACCTATCCAAACAATACGGTGGTGGATTATGGGTATGATGCGTATCATCGAGCAAATAGCATCGTGCATAAGAATAGTGCTGCTGCTGTACTAGCAAGTCACAGCTATACACACAACAACAAACAGTATTTTGATAACCATACGCTGAGTGATGGGCGTTATAGTGATTATACGTATGACGCGAATGGTCGCCTTGATACAGCAATCTTAAAAAATGCGAATACCACCCCGATACAAAGTGATGATTATGATTACGACAAGGTGGGCAACCGCACATTATTCACCCGCAACGGTAGCAGCCAGACATATACGCCAAATGCGCTCAACCAACCCATCTGGCAGGCGGCCAGTCCTGGCACCGGTACATTTAACACAAGTCTTACTGGTAATGTTACCGATAGTTTCAGCCCGGTGCAGTCTTTAACAATTAATGGCGCAAATGTCAGTATTGATGGCAGTGGCAATTACAATCATCCTGTCACACTTAATGTAGGTGAGAATATTTTCACCCTTGCTGCTACTGACAGCGCCAGCAATGTGCAGACGCTCACACGTACTATGTTCTATGGTATCGATACTTCCTGGGTCTATGACGGCTGGGGCAATCTTACCGACAAAACCAGTGCACTAACTAGCACAAAAGAAATTTTCACGCATAACGTACAAAACCGGCTCACAGCATACAGTAAAACTGTAAGTGGCGTGCCTACTACTAGTGCAAGTTACCAGTATGATATCTTCAATAGAAGAACACAGAAAATAGTTGATGGCACTGAAACGAATTATATCTACGGTAATGAAGATATTCTCATCGAGCAGGATGATACCAACACCACCATTGCTACCTACATCCACGCCCCGGGCATCGACCAGCCCTTATCAATGACACGGGGCGGGCAACATTATTATTACCACACGGATATGTTGGGCAGTATTACAGCAGTGACTGATTCAACCGAAGCCGTCGTGCAGAGTTATGAATACGATGCTTATGGCAATATTACCGCTGAACTCGATGCCGCATTCATAAGCCCATATACCTATACGGGCAGAGAAAGAGATAAAGAGAGCAATCTCTACTATTATAGAGCCAGATATTACGATGCAAGCAGAGGAAGTTTTATTGAGGAAGACCCGATAGGCCTACTGGGTGGTATTAATATGTATGGTTATGTAGTTGGTAATCCTGTCAATTTTATTGATCCTTTTGGCTTGGAAGCAAGATGGGAGCAAACGGGAGGCCAGGAGGGAACGGGCGGTTCTGCAGAGGTGACATATACATGTATCTGTGACAATGGCGACCAGGTGGCCACTGTTACACGAGATGGCTATGGTGATGATGCTGGCTGGCTTGATCTTAGAACTCGGCAAGAATTAGATAGAGATTATGATCCAAACTTATACTGTGGAAAATAGAAGAATGAAAATATATATATTCAGTATTTTACTGGCATTTATTTCAAGCTATGTACATGCATATACATGTGAAGGTACTGATCAAGAATGGACACCTGAACATTATCGTAATAGTGATACGCATACAATTGAAGGGCCATACTCAGCCGAACAAGTAGAAAAAAAACATTCATACTTTCCTGCCGGTAAAACAGAATCGGTGCCTTTTGGCGCTTCTAATGAAAAATGGGAGAGGTTTAAGGAGATTTATGAACCAGGAGATCAGCTCTACTATATAAAAATAGAGCATGGAAAAAATTCCTTAGAAAAATATATAATTGTTAGAGATAAGTGTGTAATGGGCAGGTTTCTTTTATCATCAAGAGGGATGATAGATTAAGAAAACAATAATCATGGCTCCTTGATCTTAGCTTATAAGCCATGTCTTTGATAATTGAAGTTATGTAATTTCAGATTCTATTCATGTAGCGAAAAAGGATGTAAATTCGTGATGAAAAATATACGATTAATAATAATTATTCTGACTGTATGTATTTCAGTAGTTATGATGGTTTATTTCACAGGTGAATATAGATCGAAGTTGTCATATAACCTTGTTCAAAAAGGTTATAATTATTACAAAGTTGAAGATTACTCTAATGCTAAAATATATACAAAACTAGCTACTTTATTGTATCCGAGTTCAGCGGTAGCACACTTTAATCTTGGACGCGTTTACCTGGCGACTGGTGATACGCAGGATGCTATTGATGCCAATCTTAATGCAATTGAATTAGATAATAATTATAAATACTCGCATTACGAGCTTGGGCGTATTTATTTTCAATATGAGCGCGATTACAAAATAGCAATTACACATTATAAGAATGCGATCCGTATTGCGCCCCGTAATGAGTCCTACCAACATGCTCTAGCTCGTGCTTATCAGGAAGACGGAGATGTGGAGAATGCTATTACGCATTTTCAACTTTATTTAAAATACGCTAAAAAAGGCGCTAATACACATTTTGTCAGGCAATATCTAGAAAGTGTTGGCGTTGTAGCCGAAGGTGCTGAGACAGATACAAATTATTTACTAAGGCAAGGTAATTATGAAGCACTGGAATCATTATTATCTAAAGTGCTTTATGAGAGAGAAAAGAATGAATTTGGCTATTATACTAAATTCACCGAGCTTACCGATAAGATCACTAATATTCATGTCCCTCTTGATTTATTAGAAGACTGGCTTGATAAGAAACCAGATTCTCACTTTGCCCATTATTGTTTGGGTGAATATTATATCAATCAGGCTTGGCATGCTCGTGGTAGCGGTTGGTCATCAACCGTCGTAAATAAGGGAAGAGATAAATTCACTGCTGATTTAAAAAAATCAGCGCGTCACCTTAAGCAGGCCATCAATATAAGCTCTGCTAATCCAATAGCCGCTGCTGCCATGATTCAGGCATGTAAAGGACTGGGATGTAACAAGTCAATAGTGGAAGATTACTTTGCTATTGCACAAAAGGCCGATTTTGAGGCAATGCCAGCCTATAGGAAAAAACTCGATTTTTATTATCCAAAATGGCGCGGAGATAAAAATTTTGTGCAGGCCAGAAGATTTGTTTCTGAGGTAACAGAAAATGCGTCAGAAACTTCACGTGTATGGTGGTTGGTGGTATTGCTACATAAAGAAATTACTCAAAGGGTGCAAAGTGATAAGAAAGTAGCCTATTTTAAACACCCCGAAGTCTGGTCCGAATTGTATCGTGCACTAGAAAATCTCCAGTCTACTTTTCCAGACTCACATCGCTTTACATTAGAGCTAGCCTATTACGCTAATATGACCGATAACGTAACTGTCTTAAACGAGCAACTTGAAATTATTGATGGCATTCCAGCGCTTAAACAGAAATGGGAAAAGATGGTGAAAATATAATCAGCAGTAATATATGATCCCTTGAGTATTACCCTCCAGATGAGCTCCACGCATAATAGTGGCATTGCTATTAGAGCGTAACTGACTGCTTCTGGCCGATAGCAGTCATTGCTATCAGGTGTTGTGCAGGTAAATTTATTGATATTAAGACTATATAGTGAAGGAACCGTACTGGTTCGTTACTTATCTGTGTCCTCTTTTGTGTGATTGTTATCAGAAGGCGTATCATCGTCCTGATTGTCTTCAGAGTTGTTTCTGGTTAACCACATCAAGCCAAAAACAACTACGAGTATTAGTATTTCAGCAGCTAGTAGTTTAGGAGTTATTCCTAGAAATGACATTGTTATGTCCTCTGTATGAAGTCGATGGGCTAGTGAGACTATGTTTTAAGTCCATGAATAAGATCCCTGATTTTTACATAGTCACTTTCTGATAAGCCTGTGTGCGGGTCTGTATAAATTACAGTTCCATTGCCTTTGTAGAATCCTGGTGTGTCATCAAGTGCAAACCATAAGGTGTCTATGTTATCGGTTTCTTCAAGATACTTAATGACTTCATAGTACCGTATGGCGTGGAGGAATGGATCGTCAATAACGGGCGTAATTCCAATAACTCTTGAGCCTGCAATATGACCTAGAAGTTGCTTGATTTCATTAAGCGGCTTTGTTTCTCTCCAGCTCGATGAGATTACAATATTGATCTGTGGAAATTCAGTTAGTGCCTTTTCCAGCCAGAACATGTTCTCCTGTTTAAAAGGCGCACTTCCTGAGTTTGGATGAGTTACGCCATCAAAATCTAAAAATAGCAAAATATTTCTTGTTTTATGCTTCATAATTCACCCTGATTAGATAACCGAAGAAAACGTTGCTGATACTTTCCGCCATGGTAGGTATATCGGTACCAGTCTGGTTTTCCCTTAAATGCGGTATTTCTTAGTTCAAGTGATGTGCTGAGCTGGTCACACATTTTCATTAGATGCGTGCCTGGGAAGGCGGGGTATCGCTTGTCCTTTCTGTTCCAGCCCAGAATATGTCGTAATAGGTACGCGCCAGTTTTCCACTGATTTTCTAGTTTAGATAGATAGGGTGCGAGTACTTCTAGCGACATGGCATCATTAGAAACATAATGGCCTAGCTCGCTCCAGTGTCCGTGATTATTAAATGTACGTGTCTTGCCTATATCGTGTAATAAGGTTGCAACCACAGTTATTCCGGCCTCTGCTGGTTTCATCCAGGTTGTTGCTAATTGATTGGCCATGAGTGCCGATTCAACTGAATGCATGAGGAGCCCTCCATTTTTTGCATGGTGATGGTTTGTGCTTGCGCCGACCGTAACAAAAGCCTTTGCTAGTTCTTCATTCAAAAATACCTTAAAAAGGAAGTGACGCAAGGGGGTATTTAGGTGAGATGTTAAAAATAATAATAGATCGACATATTGATTAAGTTCGGGCGCAAGACTGCCGCTGTCATAGAGGTTGCGTGCAACATTTAACGGTATGGCAGGATTTAGTAAAGAAATAGAATCAAAATATAATTTATTGCTATTGTTAAAACGTAAGGCCATGTGATCCCTGAGTCTCACCAGGACGCACACATTTGGTACTTGATGCCAAACGGGCAGTTTCATGTCATAAGATTCACAAGTAAATTTATACACACGCCCCCTTAGTAGAATCGTGCCAGTGCATTCAATATCAAATCCATCTATAAAGGCGTTGTCAAAAGATTGTATCCACGCAGGAAAAACATTTGATTCTGTTGGTATCTGTAAATCTGTTTTCATCATTAATTGTTCCTCATTGATTCGATGTAATCATGAAAGCGTGTTGCAATCATTGGCATGAGTAATGTGCCAAGTTGTTCATCCGGTTTAGCCAGGGTGCTTAATAACCAACAATGAATGGCCTCTTCGAGGGTATCGCTCCGCTGGTGCTCCTTTACAGCGAGTTCGCAGTTTTTATCTAAAGGAAATGTGCACATCAAAGATTCAGCGATGCGTGAAAGTGCAGGTGTTTTCTTCCTGCCTGTGAAATCTTCATCCAAAGCATTAATCATTGGATTTCACCTGACTTTGGTGCTGTGTGAGAAGACGTTCAAAAGCCGAGCCATCATTTCGCGTGAGGTTGGGGACATAGCGCGAATAGACACGAAATAACATCTCAGTGGTTGAATGCCCCATTTGTCTTGCAATCCATTCGGGACTCTCGCCTGAGGCGAGCCACAATGTGGCTGCGGTATGCCTTGTTTGATAGGGACGTCTTTTGTCTAAATTAAGATTGCGCAGCAGTGGATACCAGACTCGGTCAGTCAGGTTGGCATTGTTTAAGGGCTGACCTTTACGGTTACAGAAAACGTAGTCAGCTTTTCCCGTGGCTATGTATTGTTCCCGCAGGGCATTAAACACCAGCTGTGACATATTAATCTCACGATGCGAGCCATCATTTTTTGTTAACTCCATCTTGTCTTTAACCCAGGCTTCGTAGACAAGAATTTGACGGTTTGTAAAATCTACGTTTTTCCAACGAAGCCCGTGTATCTCGGACGTACGCATGCCTGTAAAAAACCGGGTGGTATAGTAGTTTTTAAAATCATCGCGCACACCAGCAAGAATCAACCAGACTTCATCTAGTGAGAAGGGCTGTACATTAGTCTTGGGTACTTTGAGCGACTTAATACCACGGTAAGGGGAAACAAAATTATAGCGATCCGCTGCTTCATTCAGAATCATTCGCAACGGCGTCATAATGTGATTGATGCGACTCGCAGAAAGGCTGCTGCCACCATGTCCAGGCAACTCGGCCAGTGAAGATCGAAAACTCAGGATATCGGCTTTCGTTATTGTGCCTATTTCCCTGTTTTTGAATTCAGGATCAAGATGTTTATCCAGTACGTTATTAACAGTGTCGTACTGAGACGCTCGCCACTGAATACGCATTTCATCCAGCCAGGTTTTAGAGAAAATATTGAACAGAGGCGTATTACCTGCCTTCTCAGAATGAGCTTTGTGCAGTGCAAGTTTCTGAGACATGGTGCTGTTGGGAAAATACTGGCCATAGTCAAAGCTGTCTAATGTGATCTCAGCTTCAATGCGTTGCAGTAGCTGAGCCAGCTTTTTTTGATTGGCAGGTGTATCTTCAAGCAATGTTTGCTCGCGGCAGCGCCTGCCCTGATAGCGAAAATCAATGAATAATTTCCCAGTGGTTTTTCGAACGCGGACACTACCCATGGCAAACGCCACCGTTAGCCATGGGAACCAGCATGTTCTCCACAGTGGAGTGCCTGGCCATATCCTTTTCAATGGCTTCCCAGAGATAGAGTATCTTGCGACCACCAAAAGGGCGTATGTAATGCTGACCTTCCAGCAAAACAGAGTCCTTTAGCTGGTCACGAATGGTGCGGGGGTCATATTTGATGCGAGCTGCGAGCTCATCGGTGGTGATGTAGGTTGTCTTTTCTTGCATTAGCCTTTCCTCTTATAGTTATCATATGATGCGTATATGCATCAACTGTAACCATTATGCATCAATTAGTGATCAACGCAAGCATTATTTGATAATTTTGTTTATCATATGATCTACTACTTAATCAGGTGATCAATCCATGCTTCGCTTTAAGATCAAAGAAATGATTGGCAATAAGGAGTTTGCTGACGGGCGTAGGATTACCATTGGTGAGGTTGCAGAAGCAGCTGGCATCCACCGAATGACCCTTTCAAAGATGATTAATCAACGGGGATACAACACAGGTACTGAGAACCTTGATCGGCTCTGTAAGTTTTTTGACTGTGAAATTTCCGATTTGCTGGAATATATTCCCGATGAGGATATGTAAGGATGTCAGATTTTAAAAAAATAGATGACCTTGAAAAACGTCTATGGTCAGCAGCAGATCAACTCCGTGCGAATACGGGCTTAACCGCGTACCAATATTCACAGCCGGTACTGGGTTTGATATTCCTGCGTTATGCGGAGTACCGATATCTCACCGCAAAAGAAAAACTCGAAGCAAAACAAACCGAGCGTAAACGTGGCGGTGGCAACATCAAGTCCGCCATACAGGCCGAGGGCGCGATGTATGTGCCGGACGCTGCGCTGTTCTCCAGCCTGCTGCAATTGCCCGAAGACGAAGACCTCGGCAAAGCCATAAACGATGCTATGAAGGCACTGGAAGCCGAGAACGAAGCCATCAAGGATGCTTTGCCCAAAACTTACACCCGTTTCAACAACGACATTCTGACAACCTTGCTGAAAAACTTTGCCAATATTCGCTTTGATATCGGATCCGATGTGTTTGGGCGTATCTACGAATACTTCCTGACCGAATTTGCCCGTAGCGAAGGCCAGGGCGGTGGTGAATTCTTTACACCCAGCCCATTGGTTCGCCTCATTGCCGAAGTCATCGAACCCTATCACGGCAAAGTGTTCGACCCAGCCTGTGGTTCCGGTGGCATGTTTGTGCAAAGCGCCAACTTTGTCGAAGAGCACAACGCCGGATCAAAACGCGCCGCCAGTGATGAGCTCTCTATATATGGCCAGGAAAAAACCGGCGACACTGTGCGTCTCGCCAAAATGAATCTGGCCGTGCATGGCCTGCAAGGCGACATTCGCGAAAGCAACTCTTACTATGAAGACATCCACAATAGCCCCGGCCAGTTCGACTTTGTTATGGCCAATCCGCCGTTCAATGTCGACGCTATCCAGAAAGACCGCCTCGAGGATGATAAAGCCCGCTTTCCCTTCGGTATGCCACGCAACGACAACGGCAACTATCTCTGGATACAGCTGTTTTACTCGGCCCTCAACGACAAAGGCCGCGCTGGGTTTGTCATGGCCAACTCAGCCAGTGATGCCCGTGGTAGTGAAATGGAAATTCGCAAACAGATAATCCAGAGCGGTGCAGTCGATGTGATGGTCGCAATCTCAAGCAACTTCTTCTACACCGTTACCTTGCCCTGTACTTTGTGGTTTTTTGATAAAAATAAAAAGAAAAAAGACGAAGTCCTCTTTATCGATGCACGTCATATCTACCGTCAGGTCACCCGCGCCGTGCGTGACTACTCCTCAGAACAACTCAATTTCATCGCCAATATTGTGCGCCTGTATCGTGGTGAAAAGATCGACAACACCTACCTTGATCATCATCCTGACAAAGGCAACGATGGCGCATGGGAAATTAAAAAACACTTCCCTAAGAATAAATACCAGAATATTGCTGGTCTATGCAAAGTAGCCACACTGGAAGAAATCGAGGAACAGGGCTGGAGTTTAAATCCAGGGCGTTATGTGGGTGTTGCTGCGGGTGAAGAAGAACATGATGAGGATTTTGCTGTCAGGCTTGAGGCGTTGCAGGAAGAACTAGAAGTAATGAATTCAGAGGCTCATGAGTTAGAGCGAACGATTAGTGATAATGTAGTTAAGATATTGGAGGCTGTCACATGACAGCTAGACAATGGCCTGAAGTCAAGCTCGGTGATTACACTGAATTATTGAGTGGTTTTGCCTTTAAAAGCAAAAATTTTACTGATGGACCTGATGATATTCCACTTGTAAAGGGTGCGAATGTGCATCAAGGATTTATTGATTGGAAAGGTGCAGTAAGATGGCCGAAAGAACAATTCGGTGATTATAAGAAATTTCAATTAAAGGAACATGATGTCGTGCTGGCGATGGACCGTCCTTGGATTGAAGCAGGTCTTAAATATGCATGGATTAAAAGAGATGATCCAAAATCATTACTTGTACAGCGAGTTTCAAGGCTAAGAGGTCTAAATGGACTTGATACTCGGTTTTTACGTTACATTATTGGAAGCCCTCAATTTACAGGATATATCAAACCCATAGTAACTGGTGTGAATGTTCCTCATATAAGTGGCAGCCAAATTAAAGACTATAAATTTACGTTACCAGATGCAGAACATCAAGTACACGTTGTAGATATTCTTGAAGCCTACGACAATTTAATCGAAAACAACAAGCGCCGCATCGCCATCCTCGAAGAAATAGCGCAGTCCCTCTACCGCGAATGGTTCGTTAAATTCCACTACCCCGGTTATGAAAGCACTAAATTCATCGACTCACCACTGGGGAAAATACCGGAAGGATGGGAAATTAAAAAGTTATCCGATGTGCTATGTGTTTATAGAGGGCGCTCATACAAATCAATAGAGCTAGTAGATGAAGGCGGTTATGCATTCCTTAATTTAAAGAATGTTGCGCGAGAAGGAGGATTTAGACGTGATGGACTTAAGCGATATAGTGGCCCATTCAAACCGCATCAGGTAGCAAAGCCCAATGACATAATAATGGCGGTTACCGACATGACCCAGGAAAGAGCGATCATTGCAAGACCAGCCAGAGTTCCAAGTATGGGAATAGATGAATTTGTTATTTCTATGGACTTGGTAAAAATAGCAGTCAAAGAAGGTTTTGAAGAGTCATTTTTATATAGTTTGTTGCGATATTCGGATTTTCCGCATGTGGTGAAACAATTTGCCAATGGCGCAAACGTGCTGCATCTTAGCCCAAAGGTAATCGAGGAATATGAGGCATTAATACCGTATGAATCTTTAAGATCCCTTTTTAGTGAAGTTGTGAAACCAATTCACCAGATTCAAGATAAGATTGAAAAAAAGAACGACAATTTGAAGTCACAGCGATACATGCTCTTGCCAAAACTTATATCTGGGGATATTGAAATTACAAATACTGATGAGGTGGATGCATGAGCGAAACCTACAATGTTTACTGTGATGAATCGTGCCATCTTGAGAATGATCATAAACAGGCTATGGTTCTGGGTGCAATATGGTGCCCATTAGATAAAACGCGTGAAATAGCAATAAGACTGCGTGAAATTAAAGTGAAGCATGGGTTGAGTCCTGATTTAGAGATTAAATGGACAAAAGTCAGTCCGGGAAAGAAAGATTTCTATCAGGATATTGTTGATTATTTTTTTGATGATGATGATCTTCACTTTAGGGCATTAATCATACCCGATAAATCAAAGTTAAATCATGAGGCAATATCTGGTCAAGATCACGATCAGTGGTATTACAAGATGTATTTTAATATGCTCAAGATGATATTGAATCCTGACTGTCACTATCGTATTTATATTGATATTAAAGATACAAGGGGAGCACAGAAAGCGACCAAGTTGCATGATGTACTTTGCAGTAGCATCTATGATTTTTCTTGCAAAGTAATTGAACGATTGCAACAGGTGCATTCACATGAGATAGAACAGTTGCAGTTAGCAGATCTAATCATTGGTGCTGTTTCATATTTGAACAGGGGGCTTAGTGGCAATGCTGGTAAAGATGCGCTGATACAAAGAATAAAAGAACGGTCTGGTTATGATCTCACACGCAGTACTTTGCAGAGAGAAGACAAACTCAATCTATTTCGATGGCAGGCATCGGAGTTTGAGTAATGAGTGACGAAAATCCAGATTGGTTACCTTCCCTTGTTTTATTTAGCGATTATGAAGGCAATTGGGATATTTATCTTGATGCTATATATAGTTTTTTCAAGGCAGATTTTGTTGATAGCAAGCCCGTTTTTCAGGGAAGGCGTTTAGGGCTGAAACGCCATCCTGTTGAATATGGCAAGGAGGCAACTTTTTGGCACATGATTCAGGAGGGTGCGGCAGAGGAAGACCGTACTCCAGACTTTCGCCGTTGTGAAAGAATACGTTGGCCGCGTGCAATCATAGAAAATGACACGGATTCAGCGATCAAGGTTTGGCGTAACAAACGAGGCAGGGAGAAAAGAGTGTGTTTGTGGTTCGAGTATGATAGTTATTTGGTGGTTCTTGCTGATCGAGGTGACTACATATTGCCATGGACAGCATATCCCGTAGAAATGGCGCACCAGCAGCAAAAATTACAGAAAGAATATGAGAAGTATTGGGCTGGTCAGCCCTAGAAAAGCTGAAGCCGCCCCGAGGGACGGCTTCGTTACTCCTTCTACACATGGTAGATGAGCTACTGCAATGATAGAGCAGAGTGTCTCAGATCGCAATGGTGGTACGGATATAATTTTCTATGGTGATTGGTATATTTATAAAAAACAATAACTTATAGGTTAAATTGATTGAAAACGTACTCGGTAAATAATTCGTAATGGAATACATAAATGCCAGCATCTAAAGGCGATAGTCTAAGAATACCTGAAAAAGCTTACTTGCCCGATAGCAGGAGTTCTGCTTTTGGTCTGAATGATATTTCTGATCAGTATGAAAGAATTGAGGTATATAAGTTAGAAAACTATGTACCTGAAAAAGTTTTTACACAATACGAGGTTGCCAGGAACCTCCATTTGTATGCTTACAATGTGTATCGATTTTATATGGTTGCTCAGCAACAGGCATTAGTTGTGCTAGAGATGGCGATCAAAGAGTGCTTCGATCCTGATGTATTAAGGCAATATGCCAAGGAAATCGGGAAAACTCGTGGGCTTTATACTTGCTTACGTTATGTCATCGATAAAGGATTCATCGAGAATGCTGATTTTCCTGCCTGGCATAGGGGGCCGAAGCTAAAAGCTGAGTATGAGTACAGTATTGCAAAAATGCAGGAAATGAGAGAAAAAGGGCTTGAGGAAATCGATCTTAATTATTCTGAAGCTGTTGTTACTACCACGCCTGAAGATTTTGATTATCTAGAAGTATTACTCAATTGCATGCCTAAAATGCGTAACTCACATGCTCATGGTACTGACATGCTTCATAATCAGGTGCTAATAACATTCGAGAATGTGTCAACAATTATTAACAAAATATATAAACCTAAATAATAATGACCTACACCGAAGACATCCTCGTTGAACAACCCGCCATCAATCTCTTTGATGATCTAGAGTGGGATACACTTAACTGTTGGGAAGAATCCTTTGGTGAAGATAGTTTACTAGGTCGTGAAAACCGTGGCGATGTGGTCTTGGTTAATCGACTTCGCTCTGCATTAGAAAAGCTCAATCCCGATTCGCCTAAACTTGCTATTGATGAAGCTATGGTGGCGCTGACGCGTGATCGCTCGGTCATGAGCGGTATTGCCGCCAATGAGCAAATCTATCTGTTACTGAAGGAAGGGTATAAATTCGTCACACCTGATGATGAAGATGATGTCACGGTAAAAATTATCGATTGGCAGAACCCGCAAAATAATGATTTTTTGCTGTGTTCGCAGATGAGCATCACCGGTGAAATTGAAACACGTCGACCTGACTTGCTGGGTTTTGTGAATGGCCTGCCTTTGGTGTTTATTGAGTTAAAGGCCAGTCACCGCCGTTTGATTAATGCCTATAAAAAAAATCTCAAGGACTACCGGGATACGATCCCCCATTTGTTTTGGTACAACCAACTCATTCTACTTTCTAATGGCATTCAATCCAAAATTGGTAGTATTACCAGTCAGTGGGAACACTTTGCTGACTGGAAAAAGATTAATAGCGAAAAGGAAGAGCGTAAGGTTAGTCTGGAAGTGGTACTGCGAGGTACTTGCGAAAAGTCACGCTTGCTCGATGTGATTGAGAATTACATCTTTTTTGAGAAGCGCAAGGCTACTGTCAAAATCATTGCCAAGTACCATCAGTATTTAGGTGTCAATGAAGCCCTGCGCGGATTGGAGCATATCAAGGAGCGAGACGGGCAGCTAGGCGTGTTCTGGCATACGCAGGGCAGTGGCAAGAGTTTTTCCATGGTGTTTTTCAGTCAGAAAGCATTTCGTAAGCTGCCGGGTAACTGGACCTTTGTGGTGATAACCGATCGTACGGATCTGGATGATCAGATCTATAAAACCTTTAATGCCGCAGGTATTGTCAAAGAGGAAGCGCAAGCGGGTTCGGGTGCCGAATTACAACAATTGCTTAGCGAAGACCATCGCTTTGTCTTTACCCTGATTCAAAAATTTCGTGCTGAGCAGGGCGAGGAATATCCCATTCTTTCTGATCGTGATGACATTATTGTGATTACTGATGAGGCCCATCGTAGCCAGTACGATACGCTGGCGATGAATATGCGCCGAGCGTTACCCAATGCCGGATTTATTGCATTCACTGGCACGCCTCTGTTAGCAGGTGAAGAGCGTACTCGCGAAGTCTTTGGTGATTATGTCAGTATCTATAATTTTGGTGATGCGGTAGATGATGGCGCGACCTTGCCTTTGTTTTATGAAAATCGCGTGCCAGAAGTAAATCTCAATCGCGATGATTTGGGTGATGCAATTGTAGAGATACTCGATCAGTCAGACCTAAATGACGAACAGGAAGCACGATTAGAGCGTGAATTTGCCCAGCCTTACAAGATTATTACTGACAGTGATCGATTAAACACGATTGCTAAAGATATTGTTGATCACTATATGGGGCGAGAGCCATTTTCCACAGGTGTAGTAGGCAAGGCCATGGTGGTGTCTATTGATAAAGCAACAGCCATCAAAATGTATAACAAAGTACAAAATGAATGGACGGTTAAATTAGATAGTTTCAAGTCCCGATTACAGCACGCTACGGGTAGTCATAAAAACTGGTTGGAAGAAAAGATTAATGAAATGAAAAACACTGATATGGCCGTAGTGGTTTCCGGTGGGCAGGGAGATTATGAGCGTCTTGAGAAGATAGGGCTAGATTTTAAACCACACCGTGAGCGGATAAAAAAAGAAAAGCTGGATGATAAATTTAAGGACGCCGATGACCCGTTACGAATAGTATTTGTCTGCGCTATGTGGTTGACAGGGTTTGATGCACCAGCAGTGTCAACGCTCTATTTAGACAAGCCGCTAAAGAACCATACCTTGATGCAGACTATTGCGCGAGCTAATCGGGTGTTCCCTGGTAAGCCCGCAGGCCAGATTGTAGATTACATTAATATATTTGGCGCGATGCAGTATGCGCTGGGAATGTATGGTGGGGGAGATAGGGTAAAAGAAACCGATGAGCCCGTTGATAGTCCTGCCGATCATAAACAGGTTCTATTTGGTGAGCTGGAAAAGTCTATTCAAGAAGTAACGGAGTTTCTTAAAGAACAAGGCATTAATCTGCAGGACATTATTGACGCCTCAACCGAAGACTTGAGGAAGCTGGAGTTGCTGGATGCGGCAAGCGAAATTCTACTTCGGCCTGATTTGCGAGATGGGTTTGCAGCGTTTGTGCGACAAATCAACCGAATGTTCAAAGCCATCTTGCCTGATCAGAATGCCTACAGATACATAAAGCAACGTGTAGCGTTGAGTATTATATATCGGCAGATGCGCTTGAAGTCGGGGCTGGATGTGGATGATCAGGATGTACTGGATGTGGTAAGAACCCAGGTTAATGAATTGATCGAGCAGGCTATCGAGACGGTACATATTGGCAGTAACCTGCCCGACCCCGTTAATATCGCCGGGATTGATTTCGATGCGTTGGCACAGATGCTTGATCGCACTAAAAAACCAAAGCGATCAGACATTGAAAGACTGAAAAATATCATTGAACTTCGATTAGGAAAAATGATGGAGCTCAATATGACCCGGCAGGATTTGCAGGAAAAATTCCAAAAGCTTGTTGAGCAATATAATCTTGGTGCTTATCAGGCAGAACAATTCTTTCTTGAACTAAGAAACTTTGTAAATGAGCTTGATGAAGAGGATAGGCGCGGTGCACGAGAAGGTCTTACAGAAGAGGAGCTGGCGATTGTAGATTTGCTATGTAAAGAAGTCGAGTTGTCAGAGCAGGAACGCAATAAAGTTAAAGCTATCGCAAAAGAGTTGCTTGAAAAATTACGAACGGCCCTGGTTATTGACTGGCGCAAAAAACAGCGAACTAAGGCGCGTGTGCACAAGATAATTGATGATGTATTTCAGGAATTACCGGATAGTTATAGCGATGACATCTGGCCAAAAGCCTGTGAGCATGTTTATTTGCATGTGTATGATAAATACGCTGGTGAAGGGAAGAGTGTTTACCAGGGAGCGTAATGTGTTGCTATGACTGGCGACATTCTTCCAAAAAAACTAGTATTTGCTATTGGTAGTTATGCCTGTCGTCGCGAGACGTTACAGTGGGATGGTGAGAAGTTAATATATCAGGCCAGTGAGCATGGCGATTCTTCTGAACAAAAAATAATTGTTCCTGGTGGGTCTGAATGGCAAAACTTTTGGATTGCTGTGCGTAACATCGGTGTCTGGCACTGGCGGGGAAAGTACGATGAAATTTATGTTTGTGATGGTGTTGAATGGGAAATCGAGCTTGCTGTTGGAGACGAGAAAATTAAATCTGAAGGCTGTGGCAGCTATCCACCAAATGGTGCAGATGTCGCTTCAGAAGCATTTAAGCAACTACTTCGTGCTTTGGGTGAATTGATGAATGACCAAGTGTTTATCAAGGGCTGGTATTATGAGGCTTGGGATTGATGTTCGAAAACAAGGGGGCGGCACTATATTTTATATACTGAAGAAAACAGGGATCAGAGAGCAATTTTCTCTAATATGCTAAATGACCTCTTCTGGCCGGTAAGCGTCCGTTGGTTAGGGCGGAGTTACAAGGTTTGATTGAACTGACGGTTAACGACCCAAAGTAGTCATTGAAGAATAGGCAGTTAGACTGCAATATTCTGTTAATATGAGAAACAATTGTGCTCAGACAGCTATTTCCCTAAGCGATTAAGGAAAGGTAGAAGTAAGATGGCTATTAAAAAGTCTATGGATAAGCTGCGATGAGCAGCGAGAGAGTATCGGAGTGCTAAATGCTAGCTGAAATAACAGCAGTACTTCGTGAGCACCCAGATATAAAAGGTCGGGAGATTGCTAAAAAGATTGGTAAAGCTAAAAAAGTTGTAAATTCATTTTTGCACGCACACTCAGATAACTTTATTCAGGACAATAACTACTGCTGGTCTCTCACTAAAGCAGAAGTATTGAAAATCCAGTTTCAAGAAGATCAATGGGTAGATCATAATTCATTTGAAAGTTCATTAAGAATATCTGGATCGCCTCTTGATTCAGAATGTTCTTCAATTCATTTTGTGATTCCCGAGAAGTGCAAGATTCTATTAGACGCTTCAGCTAGATTTCTTGCCTTATGCAATCAGCTTGTTCATGCCGGTAAAGATGTAACGATAGATTTTAATAATTGTAAATCAACACTTAGGTTTTTTGATCGCATTGGCTTTGTGGAGCATTTGCATGAAAATGTTACGGTGCTTCCAAAAAGACCTTTAGTATCAAGGGCATCAATTTACAAGGGTAACAGTGAGGCTGTCGTAGAATTTGGTGCAGTTAATCCTAAACAAGCAAATAAAGAATTGATCAACCAGCTGGCAGATTGTTTTGTTCAGCAATCGGAAGCATATTATGAAACTGCTGCCTCAACTGTTTTTGGCGAGTTAATTGGTAATATTCAAGAACATAGTGAGTCATCAATACTTGGATTTGCTGCACTCCAAAAATACGAAGGAAGGAGAAAACATATACAAACAGTTATATCTGATAGTGGCCTTGGTATTGCTGCAACTTTAAAACCTTCACTAAAGGTTCATTATCCTCGTCTTTATGAACTATCTAATAGTGACGATTTTGATATTCAACTTGTTACTGCTGTTTTAACCAAAGGTGAGATTAGTCGTTTTGGTTCCGGTAGGGGGCTAGGCTTTAAAAGCAGTAGAGAACAAGCTGCAAAATTTGACGCAAGGCTATCCATAAGACAAGAAAAATTTTCTCTTGAACTAGAGTATAAAAATGGCGAGATTGTTCAAATAGACAAGCAAGAAAATCTTCCTACTATTTTCGGAACACATCTTTGTTTTGACTTTTTTGTTGACTAGCACCATAAAACAGGTTAATTTAATCGGATGAAAGAGAATTTTGTACTTAAACTCCATGATCTGGTTGGTGAGGATACTGCGTTTGGCAATAGTGAAGGTAGAGACGTCTACCAGAAACTCTTAGCAGTACTCGATCAACACCCAAATAAGAATGTGGTTGGAATTTCTTTAAGTGGGATTTCAAGAACAGATGCTTCATTTCCGAGAGAAAGCGTTATATCACTAGCAAAAACAAAAAGAGGTGAGAAAGGTTTTTATTTACAGGATTTTGTATCGAGAGATTTGATGGACAACTGGAACTATGCTGCAATCGCTAAAGATCAGCCAATAATTGTATTCACCGACGATGGTTATGAGTTGCTAGGTGATGATATAAGCCCAGGATCTAAGGAGCTTCTCGATATCATCATGAAAAACAAGACTGTAACAACATCAAAAATTGCGATTGAATTAGGTGTTTCTGCACAGAATGCGAGCGCAAAACTAAAAAAACTATTGTCTATGGGATTGATTTTAGGTTCTAAGCAAACAGCAGAGTCTGGGGGAGTGGAGTTTATTTATACAGCAATAGGAAAAAACTGAAAAAACTGCTTGTGTTAAGGAGAAACTAGGGGTATATTAAGCTATGTCGTCCAGAAACGACTTTTTTTTATAACTCTGATAAAACTGATTAACTATAGCAGAATGGAGAAATAACTATGGCTACTAACCCACCAGCCGGTGATGGACATCGTAACGGTGCTGTCCGTGATCGTTCACAAACTAAAACGCCTTCTGGGCATTATGTGAAGCGTGATGCAGGTACTGGACGTTTTATGGATGTTAAAACAACTGACAAGAAACCATTTAAAGGCGTAAGAAAGGAGAAAGGGTAAGTGACATACAATCAGATAAAGCTAGATGCAATCTTTGGTAGGACAGATGGCCAATGTCATATTTGCCGAAAAAGGCTTGCACGCAAAAATTATGGTGATGTTGGTTTAAGGGGTGCGTGGGAGGTCGAGCATTCTAATCCTCGTTCAAAGGGGGGGACTGACCATGGCAACAATCTCTATGCAGCATGTATTCCGTGCAACAGAAGCAAAGGTAATTCAAGTACGCGAAATGCACGGTCAAAGAACGGCTACATTAATGCGCCATATTCGAAAGTAACAAAATCGAAAAATGCATGTGTTGGAGCTGGAGCGGGCATTGGTTTGGCATGGCTTTTAGTTCCTCCCCATATAAAAATTCCAGCAATGGTTATTAGTGCTGCTCTCGGAGGATACCTTGGCTCAAAATCAGAGCCTGAGTAATGATTTCTTTCCAGAAGAAGCGAAAGCAAAAGGCCAGTATTAGAAAGAGCAATATTTTAAATGATACAAATTAGCGAGGTGTTGAAATGGGGTATGAAGTTGATTTTTTAGGTGTTGGTTCAGAATCAAAGAGTGGCGATGCAATTGCCATTAGGTTCGGAAATCTTCACGGCCCTCGTGACGAGCAAACTGTGGTGATTATAGATGGCGGGTTTAAGGATTCGGGTCAGGATGTTATTGATCACGTAAAAAGTCATTTCAATACTCGTAAAGTAGACTTGGTTATTTCAACTCACCCTGATCAAGACCATATTAATGGGCTTGAAACGGTGTTGGAGGAATTAGATGTTGGTGAGTTATGGATGCATCAACCCTGGAACCATAATGCTGGGTTGGGTGAAAAATTTGTGGATGGTCGGGTTAGCGATAATAGTATTGGAGAGCGTCTGAAAAAGAATCTTGAAAAGGCATTCGACTTATTGAAATTGGCTGAAAGAAAGGGGGTCGAAGTGAGTGAGCCATTTACAGGGCTGACATATGGCGCTGGTGAAATTAAAATTTTAGGGCCGAGCGAACACTACTATTGCGAGCTTATCCCTGAGTTTGATGGCATGCCGGCTACAGTAGATGAATCATCAAAATCGTTAGGCGGCTTATTTGAAACGGCGCTTGATGCCATAAAGAAATTTTTTGCGACATGGGGACAAGATGAGCTTGATAACAATGATGATACTTCGGCTAAAAATAACTCAAGTGTAATAACACAGATTATTGCGGATGGCCGTCGAATGGTTTTCACAGGCGATGCCGGAGTGACTGCACTAGATTATGCTGCTGATGAGCTTGATGCGTGTATGCTAAATGCTGAGTTAAAGTTTATTCAGATTCCACACCATGGGAGCCGGCGCAATGTTGGGCCCTTGGTTCTAGATAGAATAATAGGACCTGCGATTCAACAAGGAGAAAGTAGAGGGATTATGGCATTTGCATCTACTGCAAAAAATGGGGAACCTAAGCACCCTAGGAAATCTGTGTTAAATGCATTTACACATCGCGGTGCTGAGGTAGTTGCAACAAGAGGGTATGGGAAGCGTCATAGTTACAATGCGCCAGAAAGAGAAAACTGGTCATCTGTCGATGCGGAACCCTATCACTGGGAGTATGAGGAATAAAATATGGCTAATACACTTAAGAAGATTAACCAATTGCCATTAACAGCGATAGTGACATCTACAGTGATTGTTTTAGCAAGTATCCAGTATGGCCTTGATCAAATCGTGGGTCAGATAAATACGATGAAGGATTTAGGTTTAGCTGTTGTAGCGGCAACGGTTTCTTATATTCTTGCTAATGCATTACCTGCAAACATTAAACATTGGTTGGTTTATGTTGGCTATAAATATGCATTGCCAGGCCATCGCTGTCATAAGGTATGTGCAAGTGACCCTAGATTGGATATGAGTGTTATTAGCAGTCGCTGGCCAGAAATATTTTCTGACGAGGCAGATGATGAAAACCGTAATGCATTATGGTATGCGGGTATTTATTCTGATGTTAAAGATGCCCCCGAAGTGTTACAAAGTCACGGAAATTTTTTACTATACAGAGATGCATTTTCAGCTTTATTGATAATGCTAGTGCTCTTAATGGTTTGGTTGGTTGCACAAAGATATTTTGATGTATTAGCTGTGCAGAATTGGGTGCTATGGTTTCTTGTAGTTGAAGTTGTGCTGTTTATGCATATGGCGAGAGAATGGGGTAATAGAATGGTGGTTAATTCTGTTGCATGTGCTGTAGGTAGGTGAGCTTATTTAAGTTCGGATATAATTTGATTGCGCATTTGTTTATTGCGTGATGACTGGTGGGTTTGTTTATAGCATGATCCTTTGACACACAGTCTGGGCCGTAAACTGACAAGGCTACTTCCGACCCAAAGCAGACAGGATTTAAGTAAACGGCTCACAGAATGAATTTAAAAATAAAGGATTCAATTCAAATGGATAAAACATTAGAGGCTCTCGCTCTTGAGATAGATGCTGCTGCTGAGGATGGCAACATCTCCTCATTAAACACGCTGCTGAATAAATGCAGTAATGGGCTGGAAACCGCAACTGGACAAAATAGAGCTATCTTTCGTTTTTTTGAAGCGAATTGCTACAGTGGATTAGCCATTATGCGGTCTCGTGAACCGGATTATGAGTGGAGTTGGCAGCAAGACGAACGGATATCAGAGATACTAAGCCTGCGTAAAGCTGTTTTAGAACAGGGGTTTTCTGAATTAGAGCCAGTATTTCAATGCAAAATACTAACCAACCTTGGAAGTCGTCTTAATAGTCTGGGACGTTTCGTAGAGGCAATCAAATACTGGGATGCGGCTTTAGAGATAATACCGAATTTCGCTATGGCCTTGGGAAATAAGGGTGTAGGACTTATCTATTACGGGCAGAGTCTTTACGATTATAGTCACAAAGGAATTTTGACAGCCCATGCAATGGGTGAATTGAATAACGCAATATCTAAAGGAGCTCTATGGGATAGCGGCACGCATCCCGAAGCAAAAGACCATTTTAAGCAGTATTACGATGGTTCTGTAAAACATTTAAAAGACATTGAATATAACTTTGATTTTGATCTTGATCAGTGGCCTCTTGGTGAGAGTGATGAAGACGTCGATTATCGCGGTTGGTGTTTGCGTCACCAGCTTTTTCTCTCGCCGTTGAATGATGTTTGTAGACACACGGCTGCTGCGCAGGATGTTATCCATCTTCCTAATCACACATATAATATAAATGAGGAGCTACGTTTTCCAAAATACTTCAACCTATTGAAGCAGGAATATGTAACAGCTCGATATATGCTTTTTGAAGCCATTAACGATGAGAATGAGCATATTTCTGACAAGGATGTTCTACTTCTCAGTGGATTTGATGGTGTCCAATTCGGCTATCGCAGCGAACAGCTTAAAACGGCTTATCGTTTGTTATACTCATTGTTTGATAAGATTGCTCTTTTCTTAAATAATTATTTTTCTGTTGGATTGAAAGCTGGATCAGTAAGCTTTAGACAGATATGGGGTAAAATAAAAAACAAGCAATTTGAACTTTACCCTTGTTTTGAGAAAAGTAAAAATTGGCCATTGCGAGGGCTTTACTATCTTTCAAAGGATTTGTTTGACGAAGTTTTTATAGATGTGTCCCTGCCCGATGCCCAAGAACTAGCAAGCTTACGCAATCGTATAGAACACCGTTTTTTAAGCCTTCAGGATTACGCTTCCACTGTTGAAAATACAGATACGCATTCCTATATAACGATTGCTGATTTTGAAGAAAAAACCTTGCGAATAATCTCTATGGCAAGAGAAGCACTGATATATCTGTCCCTGGCAATGTATCGGGAAGAAGCAATACGGGATAACGACAAGGATAGTGATAAGTTATCTGTTCCTATTCAATCTATGCCAATCTAAAGATATTATAACTGAATTTCACACTAATGTATTATGCGGAAGAAGTATTTCATGATAAACAACACCGTTTATTCATTACAAAATCCCATGAGCTCAACCGTTATATTTAGGAATCACTTATGTTCCCAGTCCCTCGAATAACCGAATCATTTGTAGATAGCGTAATTTACAAAATGGGCTGGTATCGCTATACGGATAAATACCCAGTAGTAGAAAGACAATTAAATGCTGATTATCTGACGCCAGATGGAATTGCTGAACTAAAAATTTTCGAGGAGGAAGGTCTTCTTAAAAAAGAGCACCAAGAAAAACTATCCGCTCTATATGAAGAATTTTTAGTAACGGGGGACGAAGTAGATATTGAGATTGAAAATGTACCAGAGAAAATACTCCGAGCTTTTGAGAATCAGGTTGCGAAGCCATTCCAAAATGCGATTAAAAAATCCTCAAAACAAATAAGGCAATCTTCAGCTGTGACTGGGAACACTGGAGATAAAATTATTATCGCGGTAAATAATGGCTTCTCATATCTAAATGCAGACAACTTTGAGCGCATTTTTGTTGCAAGGTGTAAACGTGACTCACGCTCAATTGATTATGCTGCCTGTATTACGGTTGATTATCACCAAGGTGACTTTGACGCGTATATTTTTTGTACAACTCGGGTGCATCAAGTAAATGCAAAAAAAGCATGGCACTGCGAAGATGAATTTGTGAACTTAGTAGGTAAAAAGTTCAACGACGCTATGACAATAATGATGCAAGATCAACTTAACCCTAGTCTATGGGAAGGAAGCCTAGAACCTGTTAAAGATATTCGTTTCGAGCGCGCTGGTGTTAAATATGTACGGGAAGCGCCCTTTGTTCCAGATTCACGTTAAGACGTTAATGTCCGCTATTGGCCCAGACTGTGTGAAAACTCGAAATATTTTTTCCTCACAAAAAAACCGCCGCATGAGACGCCGTGTAAGAGGATATCTCCAAAAATGAATGGTTCTAGTATTCCTTAATTTTGCTGATTTTTTAGTTTTCACACAGTCCGGGCCGTAAGCGGAAAAGTTGGCTGAAACTTTAACTATAAGGTGGCCAAAGTGGCAACTTATAGTGAAAAGAACAGGTGATTAAGCCAATGCTCATTTAGTACCATTTTTTCAAAGAAATAATCTTTCATAAATAGTCCATGGGCACTGTTTGGGCACCATGTGGGCACAGGTGTTTTTTGATGGTACAGATGGGCACTAAGGCCTGTACTCATATATATAGAGTGATCGTATTAGTGCGACGATAGGATGCGAATCAATACGGAACTAACAGACAGGTTTTTATTTGTGTTTCAGGTTGTAACTGATTGAGTTATATAAAAATGGCGCGCCCGAGTGGATTCGAACCACCGACCCCAGGCTTCGGAGGCCTGTACTCTATCCAGCTGAGCTACGGGCGCAAAGAGAAAATATTTGAGTAGTAGCTAATGTGCCCAATATTAGCATGAGTACCGGCTTCGGAGGCCAACACTCTATCCAGCTGAGCTACGGGCGCAGAAGAAATCATCAATAACGAGTTTCGAGGTGAAGCTTAAAGACTCTTGCCATGCTAATCAATGATTGTTGAAACGATCGAGGCAGCGATAGGTAATCGCCTCTGTCAGGTGGTGTGCCTCTATCTGCTCTGATTCTGAAATGTCTGCTATGGTACGAGCCAGCTTAAGAATTCTGTGATAGGCGCGAGCTGATAGTTTAAATTTGTCCATGGCCTGTTCGAGCAGATGTTTGTCCTGCTTGTTTATCGGGCAGTAGCGCTCGACCTCTCTGGCCGTCAATTCGCCATTGCTTTTGTTGCTTCGTAGCAGTTGTTTTTGGTAGGCCGTTACGATGCGCTTACGTATGGTCGCGCTGCTTTCGCCTTGTGGTTTATCGGGATCAAGAGCGGATTTGTCGAGACGAGGCACTTCAATGTGGATGTCAATGCGATCGAGCAGGGGTGCAGAAATACGTCCCAGATGTCTTTTCTGTTGATCCGGGGTGCACTGGCATAGCGAGTGTCCATCACAGCTATAGCCCTGGGGAC
>Ga0224506_10000366_pt1 | contig 40818 bp, 63 predicted proteins | sample SF_Jan12_sed_USG_2_FD_169108 | JGI IMG/M metagenome (GOLD analysis project Ga0224506, IMG submission 169108) | Sediment microbial communities from San Francisco Bay, California, United States - SF_Jan12_sed_USGS_8_1 | ecosystem: Environmental > Aquatic > Marine > Sediment | place: USA... | reverse complement strand
TAGTCTCTTTTATTATTTTATTTTTTTTTTTTTTTTTTTTTTAATAAACCTTAGGAGAGACAGAGGGGCTATTAGGAATTAGGAATTTTAGGAATTCTCTCATATTTCTCAATGATATTAGATACTTAAGTGAGTTTTCAACATTAGGAATTATTAGGAATTCTCTCATAAGTACTTGTTTTTATTAGCTTTTTCAATTAGGAACTCTGCGAAAGTAATCTAGTTACATTTTCATCATGTGACTTGTATCATTATATAGTACGCAATCAATCACGTTGAAAGTATGTCTTGAGCGAACGAGATCGTCTTATAGAGCACGTATGAGCATAGACTGATAGTCACGTTTATATGACTTAAGAACGTCTCTCATATCGCTTGAAAATAAATCTCACTATATGCTTGACAAACATATGTCAATATGAGATACTTAGCACAGATCAGAGAGCGATCATACAAACAAGACAAAACCCAGGGACATATAAAATGGAAATCAAACTTTGCTTATTCTGTACTCACCTTGAATATGAAGAAGGTTCTGCACTCTCTTCAAATACTTGGGAATCGTCAGAAATGTCTTGCCTTAAAGGACATTGGACATTATTAGGAAATTTAGATTATCAGTTACCTGATTTAAGAAAGGGAATACAAAAAGCGTCAACTTGCAAAGACTACAATTTACCAAAGGAAATTAAAAATGCAAAATCAAGATAAACAGAACAAAATACCTAAGCAGATATACTTCACACCTAGGGAAGTTGAAGTAGTAGGTTATATTGCAGATAAAAATCAAATTACCTTTAGTGAACAGGTTAGGAGAATATTAGATAAGTTTATTGATTCGGTACATATTACTGAGTGTAACGAGTCATCAGAGAATTTAGAAAATAAGCCATAGGAAAAAGGAGGTGATCTAGAATGGACACAGTTAAGCTTTGTCCTTTCTGTATGAAGGAAATAATAGAGGAAGGGAGAAGGGGATATGGAAGATGTAGTGACCCGTTGCATGGGTGGATTCAATATGTTCACTTTGCCTTATTGGAACACACTGCATATGTACCATCCCACAAGACAAGATTAGATTCAATAACGCCTAAGGGCACTTTTAAAAGGGAGAATTAGAGAGAAGAAATTGATATTACAGGAAATTGTTTGTGAAAGAGTTGGCGGAACATTAGTTCCACATATCTCAGATACAAAACCAATGTTAAATAACTTCAGTGAAATTCCACTTGGAGTTAAAATGACCATGATTTTAGAAATTGAAGAAGAGGAGAAATCAGATGACTAATTATATCGGTAGTCGTTCTACAGGTACATTGAAGAGAATTTCTAATAATACCAAATATCACGAGCCAAAGGATGCACATAATCTAAAGGTATCAATGATAAAGACTCTCTTCACAACTCAGGCTTACGAGCTTGGAAAAATCTTAACAAATTTCGATCTGAAGGTTAAAGATTACGCTTAAACCTTTCGAGTTTTAACGAGTTTTAACGAGGTTCATACGAGCGTAGTGAGGTTCAAAAGTCGAAAAGGAGAATTTAAAATGGATTCATTTGATAAAACAGAGGTGCTAATTATAACATTTTATATACTTTTAGTAGTCGGTATCTTATACCTAGATGGTACTGGAAAAGCAATTCTTTTAAAAGAAACAAAAGGAATTGAACTGCCATGGTACTATGCAGTAGGAATCAAGATACATGTTACGAATAACCATGTAGTTGTGGGCGATTAAATACTTAAACGAGTAGGGAACTGAACATTCCTAAAGAACTCCACCTAATCAACGGAGATTTAAAATGGGAGCTATAAGATTACTGAATAAGCAATTATCGGATAATAAGACACAAATACTTCACATAAAAAGGGATTCAAAGGAAACTTGTGTAGTTGAGATACTTGACAGGGAAGGAAATCAAGTGACTCATGTGGGACATACCACCTTAGGAAATCTTAAAAAGGCTAAATATAATCTCGAATTCGAGACTTTCTCACAGAAGGTTGATAAGATAACCCCTTATATTACGGATGAAAGTTTCAAGAAAGGATTGAAGGCTAATTTCGAAAGACTCTCCAGACAGGAGTCAATTAAGAAGGCCGAGAGGAGTGAGAGAGCAAAGGAAAGATACATAATGAAACAGCTTGAAGGATTATCCATTCAAGATATATTTGATAAACTTGGAGTTATATGATATGGAATTAAAAAAGGGAGATATAGTCGAGAAAGGAATCGGTATTGCCATTATAAGGGAAATAAACGGAGAAGTCGCTACACTCTCCTATTTGGAGAGAAACCTTCCAAGTATGCAGACGTGGACGAATAAGCTCAGAGACCTTAAATATATCTGTTCTCCGAAAGAAGTGATGGAAGCAGTAATTCCAACCGAGTTCAGGGAGCAGATAAGGAATCGAGACATAGAATTAAAAAGGCTCCAAATTCTAAACGCCGAGAGGATTCAAAAGAAGTCTATCTCCAAGGGAAGGAAGAAGGAGAAAACTGAGGAAGAGAAGCAGATGGCGAAGTTACTTGAGAAGCTAACACCAAGCCAAATACTCGAACTAATAGGAGATTAAGATGAAAATAAATATATTTGAAATATCAGGAATAACCTATATCCTAGGCTTCACCTATTACTTCATCACAAGGATAGGGGATATGCCTTCTAATCCTCAAGAGCCGTACCACTGGACAATGGCGCTAATGGCATTCGTATTCGTATTCATACCCTTCGTATTAGGGGTGTTGGCTGGGATTAGTGAGCGGAGGAAGTATTAGAGTATGTAAAGGATTGTACAATGAACACCAACGGTCTATAGTACAATAAGAGATAAGCACCATGGGAGAAAGTGACGTGTCCGGACAGTCTTACCGGAGTTGAGATAGGCTCAATCTTGAGAAAGCACGTTACCTTCTCCCACTTATTACCGAACAAATACTCTCTAAGGAGAATTAAAATGAATAGATATACTCATAAACTAACTATGAAAAGAGGTAAGCGTCTAGTCCTAATCGGACTCTTCCCATCCAAATACCGAGCAGAGAATATAGCCGTCAGACTAGAATGGGACCAAAGTTGGAAACCAATAATTGAGGAGATTTAAGATGCAAACTAGAACGTTAATACAATCAAGCACAAATATATTAAGAATAACCGAACTACACAAAGGGAATGTTATTAAGTTAATAGATGAAACTTACAATAGTAACGAAGCTTATTTTGGAGTAGTAACTGATCTATTAAATTCAGGTAAAAAAACATTCATCCAATTGCTTTTATTCAAGCGCGATTATAACAACGTAACGGGACAGGTTAAAATATATAATGGTAATGATGATATATCTTTATTCCCTGCTACTATTGAGGAAGTTAAAGACGATATGGCAAGTGCGCTTAAAGGACTCTCAGATACTATAGAAAAAGAAAAGAAAGAACTTGAACGTAAAATAGAAGCCTATAAAAGTGCAGAAAGTTTTGTTACTGGAGAAACCTCCAAGAAATTAACAGAGGCAAGTTTTGAAGAAGTGACAACAGAAGAGTTCAAAGAGGAAGAGAAAATTAAGCAGATAGAAGCAATAAAGGAGGAGTAATGTCGGAAACCTTATACCTAGACAACACCATGCTCCAGGCTTTTAATAAGTGTCCTAAGCATTTCTACTGGAGACATATTCGACACCTTGTTCCTAAGGGAGCCGTCCCTTCGGCCTTATTATTCGGAAGCTCTATCCACCTAGCTCTTGAGGCCCTTTATAAGGGCGGAACATTAGAGGAAGCCATATGCCTATTCGAGAATGATTATTCTCAATACGATGGCCTCGACTCTAAGAGAACTTTAGGGAAAGGAATTCAGATAATGAAGTCCTACGTCAAGCAATACTTCCCGGAGTATTTCAAAGTCCTTGAGGTTGAGAGTGGTCTTACAGCCGAATTATCCTCAGATATAATGTTCGTGGGAAGGGCAGACCTTATCGTAGAAATGAAGAATGGAATCTATATAATGGAACATAAGACTTCCTCAAATATGACTTCCTTCAATGATAAACCGAACCACCAAATGACCGGATATACTTGGGCCGTTAGGGAACTAGGGTATGATTGTAAGGGAGTCATAGTTAATATCCTAGGAGTCTACAAGACCAAGGAAGACTTCCTTAGAAAGGTCACAACGAGGTCAGACGAGGAGATATTCCAATGGAAACTCTGGGTTATGGATACCAAAAGAAAGATAGACGAATGTCTAGGGAATAAATATTTCCCAATGTATACCGGCTCATGTTGGAACTGCACCTTCGTTAAACTCTGCGCCTCTTCTAATGAATTAATGTGTGAGGCACAAGTTAAGGGGTTATACGTAGAGGAAATATGGAAACCGTGGGATGATTAAAGCATACGAGTGCAAAGACAAAGTTATATCCTTTTCCGAGTGGCATCAGTCGCCAAGGAAAGGCAGAGTATGGGGCACCAGAAATGTACGGAACTTGGTCTGTGGAAATGACGAGTAGCTTGAAAAGCAGTTGACAGATGCAACGCTTTATGACTGCACGAGTAGGGGCACTGAAAATGCAACCACAAAGTAGCAGCTACCGAGAAACAGGGCAAGGATTGGTGTCACGTGGTGAGGGATATAACGATAGACTTAGCGTGCTGGCGAAACATCCCAAGGAGAGGAAACCATGCGTATTGAATTAGACTTATTCGGGTTCACAAAGGAGATAGATATTAGTGCCAACACTTATCACAGTGGGGTTGTAGAAGCAAGGGTGGAGCCTGGACTACATAACTTCCTTGAGTGCAAGGGTGACGAACCAGTAAAAAGACCCTTTGAAATGATATTGAGGTTCAGGCGGGTTGATGACAAACGATTTGTATATAAGCCAGCTTTATAACGCTTGAGGTAAGCGGAAGCCGCAACCAAGAACACACTAGAAACCAAGGAGAAACAAATGACACCTACTAAAGTATGCAACATGATGAATAAGGCTTATGAAGTTTTGAAAACTATGAGCATAGAGGAAATAAAAAAAGCTTCCAAAATGTCAACGATAGAAATGGCATTGCCTCAAGCTACATTATTCCAGCATCAATGCAGCTTTGCTCTGAGAAAGAAATATTCTGGGGCGTGGACATGAAAGACAAGGTGATATCATGAGCGCCTTGTTATGTGAAACTTTAATTAAGGAGAAATAAAATGAAAAAGGCAGGGTATCTTGGATTGGTGGCAACAATGGCGGCAAGCGGATGGCATTTGACGGAACCATCTAGATATTTTAAAGCAAAACCAAAGCCCGTAAAGCAATGCCTAGAGTGTGGCAAAGAACACAAGCACAATAATAGCTGGTGTAGTGCCGAGTGTTGCAAGGCTTATAGGCAAAAGAAATAGAACATTTAAGCTCAACGGATTATGCCGTTGAAAGGAAGATAAAAAGTGAAAGATGATAAATTAGACAAGATGGCAGAAGAAATAGAAGCGGTGATAAGGCGACATGCTGAAAAAAATGAAATCACTTTTGCGGGAATAATAGGAACCCTTGAGTTAATAAAGGATGATTTCAAGGAAGAGGCTAAGAAGGCATGAGTACTTTGCAGCGTGGGGTTATGTGGCTTGCTGGTTGCGTAGATAATGCGCTTATTTGTTTTTATAATAGGTATAGTAAAGGAGATGGGCCATGCGGAAAACTGCAAACATGGGCAAGAATAAAAAGAAACCAAGGAGAAACAAAATGGCCAAAACACTTGAAGCAGCAAAAATAGAAGTAAAAAACGCAAAAGAGGGAACATTTGTAGAGCAGAACGGTTTTAAGCCAGTTTATGTAAAAACTAAGTATAAGAGAAACAAGTTTACATTCGGGGTTCAGTTTTGGAGCGAGTTCCTTATCAGGCAGGGATGGTCTGATAACTCAGATGGAACAAAGGCAAGGCTGGTGGAGGTTGTATGACACCGCAGGAATTAAAAGAGGCCAGAGAAAGATTATTCCCCAGTCTTTCTCTGGGCGAGGTGGCGGTTAAATTTAAAACCCCACCGACCACATGGCGAAACTGGGAAACTGAAACGGGGCAAAACGCACGAAGAGTGCCGGGAATAACAGAGGTGGCGCTAATGCTTTACGAACGGACACCGAAGGGCAAAAGACCCCTCTAACAATTAAACTAAGGGGGTTGCGGATTATGAGATGTAAACAAGGAGAATATCGATGAGTAAAAAAGTAGAAGAGGCAATGAAAACCTTGAAAGAGGCATTTGAGGCCGACCCAGACTATGCCAATAGTTGGCATTGTAACCTTGCGATGTCATTTTATGACGCTATGGATGAAAATTGCATAGATGAAAATTGTAAAATGGTGTGGACCAACGCAGGGGCAGCAAGATTTATGAAGGCAGCATTCGATGTTAAGACGAGTGAATAACGAATAAACTAAATGGCTTGTGGAGGATGGCATGGAATTAACAACACAGCAATATATTGACTTTATGAATAGAATAAATGAATTAGAGAGAAAAGTTAACAAGTCCAATTTCAGTGAGGGGTTATGCAGCGCGACTATTGAAGCCTGCGCAAAGACGACTTGATCAGAAAGGCGAGGGAGTGGCAATAAACGAGGCTGCATCTGCTAAGGAATATTTAAACACAGCTATGGTTCTATTTAATGAGATAGGCATTTAACGAGAGAGCTAAGGGGCTTGCAGAGTAGCCTCCAGGAAAATATGAAACTAAAAGTTGGGGATATAATAGGCAACAAATTAGCTCTCGGACGTATCCAATGGATAGATACGAACCGAGCTGGGATAGAATGTATCTCCCTTTCGGAAGGATATCGTCCTCTCCTATCAAGTGCCAATGTGTTGATAGAAGATTTGGAATTCATCCACCGTCCACTAGACAAGGATGATAAACAACTTAAGTTTCCCTTCTATCTCCAACTACTTACTAAGGATGATGAGAGTCAAAGAGGATTAATGCGAGATTACCAGGATGAGAAGCTTAGATTGATAGGTGTAAGTAGTTATCAGAAGAAAGAGAAATCCATTGAGAAGAAGATTGAAGATATGTTGAAAGGCAAGAGTGTTGAGGAGATTTTAAAATTATTGGAGGATTAAGCATATGACCAATGCACAGAAATGGGCGAGAATTAGGAATTTCAGTAAGTTTAGATTAATGGGTTTGCAAGGTAATTTAGGACGTATGCTAAAACAAGCAGGTTCAGAGGGAGTATTTACCTCTGACGAAGAGGTAAGATTAGAGGATGCGTTGCACTTATTAAATGAAGTTCTATATAACTGGAAAGAACAAACATCAACAAGTAAGAAAATGTATGTAAAGGAGGTGAAGAAATGACGGAAGTAAAGGTACTATCCAACCTAAGGGTAAGTGATCTAAAGGGACAGAAGAGATTGAAGCATAAACTAAGAAGCGAAAAAGGGGGTGAGATAATTGGAAAAGAATAACGCAATAGCAGACTTTAGAAAAGGGGAGGAGAAACAAATGGCAGAAACTACTCAGCACAATAGTACCCTGGTATTAGTCCTATCTAAATCAGGAAGAGGTAAGACAACTGCCATTCGTAACTGTGACCCGGAACATACAGTAATTGTGAATGTAATGGGAAAACAATTACCATTCCCGAAGGCTCACTCATATATCCCGAATGAGAATATGTTTAACGTATCCTCGGCCACGGACGTGATGAGGGTGATGAGAGCTTCCTCCGAGAGTAAAGAAGTAGAGAACCTCATAATCGACGACGGTCAGTATATCATGGCCACCGAGTTTATGCAGAAAGCCAGTATCAAAGGCTTCGACAAGTTCACTCAAATGGCTAAGAATATATGGGACATATTAATCCTGGCGAATAAGCTTCGTCCCGGGTTGAAAGTCTATTTTCTCTCACATGAGGAAGACGGGGAGGATAGAAAGATGAAGACTCTTGGGAAACTCCTATCTGAGAAACTTACGCCGGAAGGTATGTCAAGCGTGGTGGTATACGGAGATATTATCAATGAAGAAGGTGGTAATAAATACGTATTCACCACACAGTCTAATGGAGTAACGAACGCGAAGAGTCCGATGGGAATGTTCCCACAGATTATTCCTAACGACATTAATCTTATGAGTAAGAGGATTGATGAATACTATAAGGGGGTGGAACTGAAAGATAGTGAACTAGACTTTGAGGTGAAGTGATATGAAGCACAAAAAGTTTAACAATTTATATATTCCTAAATGTGATCGTCTTGAGGACATTTATGTAGATATAGATAGAGCCAAGTCAATGGGCAATCTATGTGATGTAATCGGTAATGCGGTTGAGTGCAGTAGTTTTTCCTGTTCGGAATGTATACTACGTAATGCACACTCAGACACCTTTGAGGAATATATGAGAAGTAAGGAGAAGACAAAGAGTTGTCCTCAATTTGAGGGAAAGCACATACCAATAACCAAAGAAGGTAAGTATATTACCTTCTGTAATAGTGGTTTAACTGCATGTACTACCTTAGTGCCTAACAGTTGCGCAACTTGTGTTTTAGATTATACGAATCCTAATAGAGATGCTTACCTAAAATGGGTAGTGAGTATGGAATTGGAACAAGAACTAAAACCAAAGTCACCTAATGAGTTGATGCAGGAAGTATTTGGGAAGGTTGAAGTTAATTGTAAAACAGGTAAATTGGAATCAACAACAAACGTAACTAATGTAATTAAACCTATAACGAAGGAGTCTAAAATGCACGGAAAAATATATCAAGTAATAGCAGTAGAGAACCCAGCACCAATAGAAGTAGAGGAGAGGGCAGCGGTGAGTAAGATTGTATTCGGTCCAGTTACAATCCTTGCAGCGAATGAGTCAACGGCTATTACACAGGCCACACTCTCTCACGTGAAGGAATTGACAAGTGTGAATCAAGAGAGGTTGGAAGTAAAAGCCATCCCTTTGGGGTAGAAATAGATTATAACATAAACAACCTTCCCTCTCTTGCCTAGGGGGAATACAAAACAAAGAAAGGAGAAAATATGAAGATAGAAGTAAACATGAACGACAAGGAAATAAAGGAAGCAGCGGCTGGTGGTGATTTCGAACCACTTCCAGACGGTCAGTACGAAGTAAGCTGTCAGGCTACCGAGGTAACAACCTCAAAGTCAAGTGGTAGTCCCATGATCAAGTGGACCTTCGACGTTATAAACAATCCTGATTACGTTGGCAGGAGACTATGGTCCTATACCGTTATCAACGAAGACACATCAAAGAACTTCTCCCTCGCCAATCACCTAGAGGCACTCGGTCTCAGTGTTGGTAAGGATGGTTCATTCGAAACTGATGATGCGCTTGGTAGAAACTGTATAGCCGTCGTCACTCAACAGCAGTATCAGGATAAAATCACCAACTCTATTAAGAAATTGGTGTCCAATTAAATAGTACAATGGACCATGGTGGTCTATAGTACAATAATAAACCCATAAACAAAATAAGGAGTAGTAAAAATGTCAACAGTAAAAACAGTAGAAGTATCTAAAGGCCGTGGCGACAAAAAGGAAGTACTTGCAACACTTGAGGTAGAGCAGTATACCTCCGTATCAGAGGCGACGAAAAGTCTCGGTGAGGAGAAACTTCTCAACATGATTAACCAGCGACTGGTAATCATAGCTCAGGATAATAAGAGAAGGGAACTTACTAGTGGTGGTGGTACCGGTTCACGCGCTCTTATGGCCGCTCTTAAGGCTAAGGGTATATCTGCCGAGGACGTTGCTAAGAAACTTGGTATCAGTCTCGAAGGTTAATCCTTATAACAGATAAAGGATTCTAATACAATAATAGGGAGGAGAGGAAGGCAAGACCTCTCCTCCCAATTTTAAATACACTCTGAGGAGACAAGATGAGAAAAGACTTGCAAGCCGTAGTTAAATATATAGAGAAGAGGGATAACGTTACCTATATAGACAGCAAGACGGGATTCGTTCACGCCCGTTGTCATAACTGTAGATACGAGAAAACTTGTGAAGATATCTCTTCACTACCGTGTATATTATATAAATATAAAGAGGAGTAAATATGGGAGAACCGGGAAGAAAGTATAATGATGAATTTGAACCTCAACCAGAGAATTTATATTGTATTAGGAATGGAGTCGAGATGTCCATTCCATATCTAAGGAGAGTAGTTTATTGGCACTTATCTAAAATGTGTAAGGAATGTAAGAATAAACCTATATGTGAGGAGAAGGGAGAATAAATATGCCAGAAAAAATAATACCAAAGAAGATAAACCTAAGGAGAAATCATCATGGTTAAACCGAAAGTAAAAGACATATCTAAAATGCACAAAAAATGGAAAGGAATCACCATCCACCATAGTCTATCTGAAGACGGAGATTCTCTAAACTGGAGAGCTATCCGAAGACATCATAAAGGGAAAGGATGGGACGACGTTGGTTATCATTTCGGTATTGAGAAGGTTAAGGGAGAGGTAGAAGTATTAGTCGGACGTGCTCTCTACCGTGACGGAGCGCACTGTCTCGGGGCCAATGATGATACTATTGGAATTTGTATAGTAGGGAATTATAATGTCAATGACCTAGAAACCCTTGTTAAGAATGAATTAATAAAGTTGGTAACCGGCCTATGTTACATAATGGATATACCATTCGACGAAGTTAAGGGACATAAGGAGAGAGATGAAACTAGAACCTGTCCCGGAGATTTCTTTAACCTTCAGGAGATAAGAGAACTTGTTAGGAAAGAATTGGAGGATTTATGAAATATCTTATAGGAACTAAAGTAAAATTTACTCCTGTATACAGGAAATGGATTACATCTTCTCAAGTAGAGATTGTGACTATGCCTAGCCAATCAAAAACAAGAGAAGGTATTATAGTTGGAGGTACTTGGAAATGTGACGGAGATATTAAAGGATGTTATAGTGATGGCAGATATTTTATTACTAAGAAAAAACATTTTGTATATAAGATATCTACTGGTTATTATAAAAATCCTGAATACGCATTACCTAAAGATGTGGAGGAGATATGACCTTAATTAAATTTAAAGAGATCAAAGTAACCGACCGCGCCAGAAAGGACTTCGGTAACCTCTCCGAACTAGCCGAGAGTATACGTCATAACGGATTAATAAATCCTATAACCATCCATAAGGATGGTACGCTCATAGCCGGTGAGCGTAGGCTAGAAGCAATGAAGCTCCTTAAGTGGGAAGATATACCAGTTAGGGTATACGAGGAACTAACTCCTCTCCAAAAGAAAGAGGTAGAGCTTGAGGAAAACTTCAGAAGGAAGTCCATGACATGGCAGGAAGAAAGCAAGTTGAAGTCTGACATTCACTCTCTCAAGTCCGAACAGGCTGGAGGTAAGTGGAACAAAGAAGACACCGCCGAGTTCATGGGAGTGAGTAAACAGGAGATAGTCCGTGACACCATGTTACATGAAATGTCTAAGGAATATCCTGAATTGCTGGATGAGAAAGACAAGAGTAATGCTTATCGAAAAGCGATCAGAATACAAGAGAGAGAGACGAGAGAATTGCTAGTCTCAAGTCTCTCAGATAGCTCACCAGTAGACGACAAAATAAAAGACAGTGCTAAGATCACAAAAGTGAAAAACGTCTCTCTAATCAACTCCTCGTGTCTTGACGTAGCGGCCTCTATGGACGACAACTCCGTAGACCTAATTATAACAGATCCACCATATGCCGTAGGACTGGGAGAGAACTACGACTTTAAGAAATCTTGGGATGAGGTATATGAAGATGATGAGAAGGATATATTGGAACTTTGTGACGCCATCTATAAAGAATCTTACCGTGTATTAAAGGAGGGTTGTCATGCGTTTATATTTTACGCAAGTAGGTTCCACCATGAGCACCATCTTATGCTTCAGGAATCAGGTTTTAATGTGGACCCAATCCCAGCAATATGGAACAAAGCTCATGGAGGTACATCTTTCAGACCGTACACCAACTTCGCTCCAAACTATGAACCATTCTTCCACGTCTGGAAAGGAGACAAGCCAAACAAGTTGAACTCTCCTCACTATAGTGTATTTAATTTTGATTCACTACCTGCGAAAGATAAGAGACATCCTGCTGAGAAGCCATTGGGATTGGCACTTGAGCTTATTGAACTCGGTAGTATAAAGGGAGAGTTAGTAGTTGATTGGTTCGGGGGAAGCGGATGGACAGCAGAGGGTTGTCTAGTCACAGAGAGGAAGTGTATATCAACCGAATTATCAGAGAACCACTTTAATGTAGGAAGTGAGAAGTTATTAACCTATGGAACTAAACATAATATGAAGGGGGTATTAAAAGATGGATGATAAAGAGAGAAGATACTATATAGATAAGCTCCACGATTACGCTAACTTCCAAGGGATAGTACGAGGTATCTGCATGTGTGTGGAAGAGGGAGCGACGAATGCCATGGAAGGAATTGAAAAACTAACCGAAGCGGAGAAGAATCTAACCGCCAAACTTCTTAAATTGGAGAAGAACTATGCCGAGGAAGGATAATCTAAGAGATTTTAAAATTGAGATACCGGTAGAACTGGATGAAAGATTGAAGAAGATATTTAAAAGGAAAGGACAAAAGTCTAAGGTTTGTAGGATAATCCTAGAAGATTTCTGCAAGAGTGTGGAAGCTAAAGAACAAGGGGAGGTGTCATGAATAGAGAGATTAAGTTCAGAGCTTGGAGTCCTAGAGTGACGAAAAAAGGAGATAAATTCATAGGAGCGTTTACGGACGTTAGGGCTGTATTAGAAAATCGCAAGCTTATTAGTTCCGACTTCGTGCCGGATTATATAGTCTTTCAGCAATACACCGGCCTCAAAGATAAAAACGGCAAGGAGATATATGAGGGGGATATAATATTTGAACCTCAATTTGGAAAGCAGTTAGTTGCGTGGGATAGTGAGAATGCGTGTTTTTGTTTTGATGATAAATTAGATACTCCAGATTACCAAGAAGTGGTAAGTATGGAAGAAGTAGAAATAATCGGTAATATTTACGAAAATCCGGAATTAATGGAGAACCTATGAAAAGAGTTGAAGCGATAGGTCCCAAAGACGCAAAGATAATGATAATAGGAGAGGCTCCTGGTACAGAAGAAGAGAAGCATGGTCAACCATTCGTTGGCACAGCAGGGAGACTTCTTGATAACTGCCTATCCCGTGCCGGTCTGAGAAGGAATGAAATCTATATAACCAATGTGGTTAAGGTTCGTCCTCCTGGGAATAAGATAGAGAGGTTATACGAAATAGGAATTAAGACAGAGGACTATATAAAGGAACTTCAAGAGGAGATTAATGAGGTCAATCCGAATGTTATCATACCTCTCGGGAATCTTGCTCTTCGCATTGTCATGGGTAATAGTTTTAATTCTATCACTAAGTATAGAGGTAGTATATTCAAACTGTCCGAAGGTGAGGGAGGGATTAAAGCAGACAGGGATTATAAAATAATTCCAAGCATTCACCCTGCTCTAGCCTTAAGGCAATATGATTTCGTTCACCTTCTCTCATTCGATCTTCAAAGGATAAGAAAGGAAAGCGAGTTCCCAGAGGTGCAGAGGAAGGAAAGAAATTATAAATTCGGTATGACTAACTTCCAAGATTATATAACCGAACTTGACATGATGCAAGAAGAGGGAGAGTATATCAGCCTTGACCTTGAGACATTCCGATCAGCGAAGGTCATACGTTGTATAGGCTTAGGTCACAGGGAAGACTATGCCCTCTGTATCCCTCTCCTAAATAAGATGACTCCTGTATGGAGTGAGACTGAGGAAAATGAGATATGGAGAAGAGTAGTCAAACTACTAGCCACCAAAAAAGTTATTGCACAGAACGCCAACTTCGAGTTGACTCAGATGGAAGAATTTACACAGTCTTCCATGAACATATGGATGGACACGATGAGAGCACATGCTCTGCTCTATCCAGAATTCCCTCACGGTCTCGATTTCCTTGGGAGTGTGTACACTGATATTCCATATTGGAAGGAAGACGGGAAGACTACTAAGGATGACAGTGATGATTCTAAATTATGGGAATACAACTGTAACGATGTAGCCGCCACTTTCGAAATAGCTATGGAATTGTGGGAAGAGCTAAAAGAGACAAAGATGGAAGAGTTCTACTTCTCCTATGATCACCAGCTAATGTACTCTCTATGGAGAATGGAGATGAGAGGAGTGAAGATTGACCTTGATCTTCTTAAGGAAGTTTCTATTGAAATTAATAATAGGGAGGAAGAGTTATCAAAAGAGGTTGACGAAATAACAGGAGGAGTTAATATCAATTCTCCGAAACAGTTAACCGAATATCTTTATAATAAACTTAAGCTTCCGAAACAGTATGATAGGAAAAGTGGGAGACTCTCTAGTGGTAAAGATATTATAGAAAAACTAGCGGTCAAACATCATAAACCGGAGTTGAAGAAGATCCTTGAGTTGAGGAATATCCGTAAGTTGAAATCTACATACGTGGATATAAAGATGGATAAGGATTTCAGAATGAGAACATCCTATGGATTAACAGTCTCTGGAAGGCTGTCCTCGAGGAAGAATATATTCGGAAGTGGCATGAATCTCCAGAATATACCTCCTTCGTCGAGGAAGATATTCGTACCAGATGAAGGGAAGGTATTGGATGCCGCTGACCTTAAACAAGCCGAGGCAATGGCAGTAGCATGGGAGAGTGGAGATGAAGGACTCAAGAATGTATTTAACGAAGGCGGGGATATACATTCTTCGATTGCACGTCTTATATTTAATACCGTAACGCCTACGAAAGAGCAGCGATCTTTGGCTAAGCGAGTGGTCCATGGTACAAACTATTGCATGGGTATTAACACTCTGGCCATGTTTTGTGAAATACCGGTAAGCCAAGCTAAGATAGTCCAAGGTGAGTACTTCAAACTATTCCCAATGGTCAAAGCCTGGCATCATAAGATAGAGGGAGAGTTGAATAGTACAAGACAACTAATGACACCGATGGGAAGGAAGAGAACCTTCTTCGGTAGATGGGGAGACCCTATAAAAAGGGAAGCAATCTCCTATATCCCGCAGTCTACAGTTGCGGATTATATAAACGCTGCATTTGTCAGACTTGACCATGCACTGCCGAAGGGAGCAGAACTTCTCATACAAGTCCATGATGAAGTAGTCGTCCAGAGATATCCAGAGCAGGAGAAAGAAGTACATGATACACTCAGGAGAGTAGTAGAAAGACCAGTTATAGTAGGAGGAGACTATCTAACAATCCCGTTAGATATTGAAACAGGTAGTAATTGGAGTGAGTGTAAGGGATAGGAGGTTAAAATGGAATCTGATTGTAAATGGATTAATGATGTAGAATGTCCTTATGCAAGAGGACATCAAGACTGTAATGAATGTGATAAGTATGAAGAGGATACTCGCAAGCATCCATTAGATGATTCAGATAAGGGCGATTACCTATACGAACAAGAAAAAGACAGAAGAATGTGGTTGTAATATGGGAGATAACCTTGTTTGTAAATTTTGTGGAGAAGAATTCCAAAAGGGGTGGGACAGTTCGGTCTCTATGGACGGTTGGGATAAATTAATAACTCACGTTTCCAGAAGACATATGAGAGAATGGGGACAGGTTAGAAAATATTCCATCAATTCCACCATGCACAAAGAGAGAGCGATGGTAGAAGAAGCAGGGAATAAACATATGGATAGAAAATAAAGGGGATAACGTATGGACAGGAGTAAGCAAACATGGCTAAAATTGAACCACAGATTGAAGATACTCAGCCAGAAGAACGAAGATGTACGAAGGGTTGGCTTGAATCCTACCTTGACTTAACGGAAGATCAAGAAGCTAAGGAGATATACCATCTCTGGTCAGGGATAAGCGTTATCTCTAATACCCTGGGAAGGAAGTGCTGGATGGACAGAGGACATTTCTTCTCCTATCCGAATCAGTATATTATTCTCATTGGAGATTCTGGTTCGAGAAAGTCAACAGCGGCGAATTACGCAGTAGCCTTATATAAAGAGGCAGAGTTAAAGTATCTCTTCAAGGGCAAAATAACAATGAGAGCTTTGTCGAAGAGGATGCACAAAACATTTGAGACCGATAAACATTCAAGCGTCTTCTTGTACTCGCCAGAGCTTCATAAAATGCTAGGGTCTGACAGCTATACATCAGGTCTCATGACCTTCTTAACGGACTTCTATGACTGCCCAGACTATGATGAATACGAAACAGCGACACAAGGTTGTGACTCTTATAAAAACGTTTTCATCAATCTACTTGGAGCCACAGTCCCGAATTGGTTAGGAGAAATGCCTAAGACAATGATTGAAGGTGGATTCTCTGGAAGGTCTATATTCGTAGTCGAAGACGGGCCGAGAAAAAACGTAGCGTTTCCCGAACCTGGAGATAGAGATATAAGGGAAGACCTTATGCACGACCTAATACAAATCGGGAAACTCAAGGGTTCCTTCGAGATAACTCCGAAGGCCAAGGCATTATATAAACATTGGTACGAACAAATACATTCTAAAGATAATGACTTTGACGTTAGACTAAAGTCCTACTATTCTCGAAAGGGTGAGCATGTATTTAAAGTAGCTATGGCCTTGAACGCGAGTAGGTGTAATGACTTGAGACTGGACGAGAGTGACATTGAACAGGCGCTTGTCTTCCTTCAACAGATTGAATTGAAAATGCCGGACGCCTTCGCAAGTGTCACCTTCTCAGATGATACTAAGCATAATGAAATGGTTAGAATGATAATGAGGAAGTGTGGAGGGAAGATAGAGCACGGGACGTTATTAAAGAAGATGTGGTACCACGCGAAGGCGAATACAGTTAAGGAGATTTTATACGGTATGGAGGAGCAAGGGATGGCCAAGCAGGAGATTTCAGGAAGTAAGAGGTATTGGATATTAACAGATGAGGGGGTTTGAGAAAGTAAAGAAGTTGATTGAACAATAGACCAAGGAGGTTCATAGTACAATTAAAGAAGGGATAAAAGAAAGCCCCTCTCAAGGAGGGGCAATCTATTTACTCAGGTATATCCTTCAACACATGACCGAGAGTTCCGCGAATAACTCCCATCTTAGACAACGCACGAGATATGGCATAAACCGCATTCAATATAACGTATGAATTCGGTTCCATTGGAATCATACCTATAATTCCTCCGAGATTTAACGCCATTGTAGTCCAAAACTCTGTAGTCTTATATCCACTCTTTACTCCATCTGACATAACTAACTCCTTAACCTAGATTAAATTTATTTTTGATAACCTCCCATAGGCCAATCCCCCCAATCGTAACCAATCCTGATATCTTAGCAGACTTAATTCTTTGATTGGTAACAATCTCTCTTTGTGTTATTTGTTCCTCCTTCACTTCTTGAATATCTCCTTTAATACCTTTCAACTCTCCTTCAATCCTTCCTAATACTCTAGACAATTCATCAAGGGACATCAGCGGCCTCCATATAATTTAACAATAGATTCGAACTTCATGCCTTCTGGAGTTCCCTTTAATATCTTCCTTTCCATCTCCGGAATGAATCGTCTCATCATAGGATTCTGAAGTGCTGAGGTACGTGTACTTCCATAAGTATCTATCCAAGATTGTAATTCCGTTATAGCTTCACTCTTCCTCCTAGGAGAGGTTGCTCTTTGAATCATCTGGAGAGAATCACTTACCCCTTTTAAGGAACTCTCTACTAATTTCAAAGCTCCTCCTACGTCACCCTCCGCCAGGGAATCTACAAACTGTTGGCGATAATCCCCAGTCCTTTTCTTCAACGCTTCCTTCCTCTCTTGAAGGGCCATCTCATCTCTAAGCAAACGAGACTCATCATATCCTCTAACTCCAAATGCAACCTTTAACGCTTCCAAAGTAGGGTCGTCTACCTTTCTCACAAGTGAACCAGTTATGGGACGAATAACTTCTCCTGTCTTAAAAACTCTATTAGCTTCATATAACCTACGTGCTTGACTTGGAAGCAAGTTACGAAAAACCTTCCTCTTCTCTCTAGTAGCCAGAGGTCTGTCCCCAATCCCAGGAGTAACTCTAGCCTTAGCTTTCTTCAACTCATAAGTATCTCCGATAATAGTTCCAACTCTACCGATCATTTCACTAGGAGAAGTCGGGAGATTAACCGCAAGTTGACCACTTATATCAACCCCGGCTTTCCCAAGAATACCTGAATCGAATCCCTTATCCTCAAGATACTCCGAGAGATTCCTTTTCTCTGGATAAAGTTTAGTCATAACTGTATCAGCCAAATGTCCATAAGCCGCAAGAACTGGATTCCCTTCCAACCCTCCAGCAGCGAAATATAATCCCGCAAATGTAGCCGCCTCCTTCGGATGCTTGAATATTCCATAAGGATTTAAAAGATCGTAAGAAAGCTTGCTCTGATTAATGAGAAAGGACTTATATGGACTCATCATCTTAACAAACCCTTGGTCGAATATAGGACTCCCCGCTACCTTCCCATATCTGAATTGAGTTTTCTCAACCATCTCATATGCAGCTTCCGTTGCAAAGGTCGTCTTGTCTCCACCTTTCTTCCGTATAACATCAAGCGCAGATTCGTAAAGGGGGTCGGTATCCGGCACAACAAGACGAAGCCTAGACAATGCTTTCTCCGCAGACTTACCTCCCTTCTTAAGTGAATCGAATATTTCAAACCCATATTCCCTCCCAGAGAAATAAGCCTGTAATCTATTCCTCAATTCTACTTCTTTAAATAATCCAGTAGGCATTAGCAGAGATTTAGCTTTATGCCTTACACTCGTACCGAGGAGAGAAGCCTCATGTTCGATAGCAGTTATAGCTTCTTCCACTACCTTAGGGTCGGCCCATGGAGACAATATCTTCCCTCTAACTTTAACTCCAGCCCCATGTTTAAGAGCTTTCCCAAATGCCTTAGGTCCGGCAAGTGCTATTGTATTCATACTTTGAAGACTATTAACCATGGCAGAGGATGCTGAATATCCAAGGTCCCAAATAAACTGTGCAGTCTGTCCTCTACCAGCCAGCTTCTTAAATATCTGCTTATCAAGTCCCATTAAACCGGCAGCGTGAGAAAGAGTCTTATCGAATCCACTAGGATGTCCGAGAACGGCTGGGATAAACTTATCCTTAGAATACTTAGCCATCTCACCATACCTATCACCATCTTTCATCATGGCGTTGGTGAGTCTCTCCGCCTCACGAGTAAATTTATCTTGATTCAACTTACGAGAAACTTGATATCCATAATACTTCATAACCTTAGGAAGGTCCTTCTCATAGTTAGGGTTATCCGAAAGTCTCTTCATAAAGTTCCCAACGAATCTTCTCTTAGGTCTAGTCGATACAGTACCACGAAGGGAATCTCTAATCTGCTCGTTAGTCATTACCTCCATTCCATCTTCCCCTATCTTCTCCTTAATCCTGGAGACTAATCCCCACAAACCTCTTTGAGAAAGATAGGTAACATCGTCAGGAGAAGTTATGGAATCTACTATAACTTTAACCTCTTGACTCGGGTCCTCCTTCACTAACTTCTGAGCATCAAAGAGAGCCTTCCATTCATTAGGATATTTCTTTAACTTCTTCCCTCCAACCTCTAACCAATAGTCTCCTTGGAATACATGAGAGAGATAGTTATCAAGATATCCTATAGGGATTTCATTCTCTCCAAGGAGCTTAGTCAAACCTTCTATCCCATCAGCCGAAAGGATTTCATTAACAGGAACTCCCTTTTCCTTCAAGGCGTTCTGGGCCATACCGGTCCATAGAGCATCGTTGAATTCTCGAACCGGTTTCTCCAATTCAGTCCTGGCCTTGAGAGCTTGAGGAGATAACTTAGAAAGGTCTGTCTTCTCTTCAAGAGAAAGGAATACATCTTCCGCATCCTTCCCCTTCAGCTTATTAAATCCTCCCTTCTTCATCATATCATCTACGGTCTCATCATAGAAGGTACGAGAGAATCCCATGTTATCAGCGAAGGTCCTACCTGCTCTATAAATCTGCCTCGTCCATGGAGTCTTATTCATGGTAGACTCACGAGAAATATATTGTTCTAATCCAGGAGCAACTGCTTTCTCCGCTCTTTGAATCTTAGGAGCCTTCTCTAATACCTTCTCCGGATTCACCAGTATCTCGTCAGGAAGGTCTATGTTAGGAGTCTCCTTAGTAATCTTCCCAGCTGCTTTACTAACAGCTTCCTTTGTAACTTCTTTCGTAAACTTCTTAACGGCTGAATTGATAAGTTTAGATTCCAAGGTCATTCCCAATCCAATACCAGTGGCAATATTCGTAAGAAGTCTCCATTCCTCCGGCACCTCTCTACTAACTACTTCCGCTACTACCTCTGTAGGAAGACTAGCAAGGGACGTAATACCTCCCTTTAAAAAGGATTGAGCAAGTGAAGCTCCAGACTGCAACGCTCTAACTCCTACCATAGTCCCTCCTGTAACAGCTACAGGAATGGGGTCGAAGGTAGGGTCCTCGACAGATAACCTTCTATCAAGAACTTGTTCTGGAGATATCCCTTCCTTCTTGCTTTGAATAACAATCTCCGCTACTTCCTTAGGTTCCAATCCATACTTATCAGATATCTTTTCCTCATAAGTCTTAAGAATACTAGGGTCCCAAGGTTCCTGCTCCAACTCTCTCTCCATACCAAGACGAGAATTAAAAACAGGTCTGCCTATCTCATCCTCCATAACTTCCTCTTCAGGAATAATCGGAGTGAATCCAGTCTTCTCCTCCTCATTAATAGGAGTGAAAGAACTTTTAACTTCAATTTTTTCAATCGGAGTAAATGCCATTAGTCAAAGTATCCTACAGTCTTACCATCTTGTTTAACTTCCCAACCCTTAGGAGTAAGCTTACCTAAGGTAGTCCCTTTTGGAAGAAGATTATTCGCCTGTTCTGTCTCGAATCTAGATTGAACAGCTTGAGGAGGTTTCCCCATCATACCTTTCTTCCTCTCCGCTTCCTCAGCCAGACCTCTCCCTGCTGTAATCTCTGCTTGTATCTTAGAGAATGGTTCTTCCTTCCTCAAACCTAGCTGACTCTCTGTCCAACTCCTCTCTGTAGTCATACCGGCTAATTGCTCCAGTCTCCTAACTGTCTTATTCCAAAGATTCCTTTCCTTCGGTCCCATCTTAGCTACGAAATCTGGAGGAGCTACTTGTCCCATAGACTCTAGAAGGAACTTAGATTCTCCCGGAGACTTGGCTGACTCCATAGCTGCTATCATCTGGAGCATTGGATTCAATTCCCCTTCTTTAAATCTATCCTTTAAGGAACCGAGAACTCCTTTAGCGGCTGATACCATTCCAGCCCTCTCACTAGCTCCTCTCTTAGTCCTCTCGGAAACAGATTCCTTAATATCGTAATCCTTTTCCTGTATCTTCCCATCAGGAGTAAGGAATATTCCAGTGGCCTTATCTCCTCTCTTAACTTCGTGGAGGAACTTCCAAGCACCTCCTTCCTTAGTCTCCTCTTCAAACGGCGCCCTAACAACTCCGACTTCAGTAGGTATACCACTCGTATACCCAGGTTTATCTTCTTCTGAAACAATAGCTCCTCTAGAGGCGGCAGCCACAAGAGATTGTTGAAGGGCTCCTTGAGTCTGTACCAACTGCTGTTGCATACTAGCTTGGTCCATCTTATCTCGGAGTTGAAGAGCATTTCTCCGCTTGAGTTCTCCTTCCTTCTCTTCCAACTTAAGCTTCTGTCCTTCTATCTTATGTTGTTCTATCCTAGACGCCCTCTTCTCTTCTCTATCGGCTACCTCTAATTGCCCAAGAGCCCTTCCCTTCATAAGATTGGCTTGGAATAATTGTCCTGCTAAACTTCCTTGTGGCATGATATCCTCCCTTAAAAATTGGCATATGCTGAACTATACCGACTTGTATCTTCTCCCTTTTTAGGGGTACTCCAATATCCTTCTCCGAATACAGAAGGACCACTTCTATCAAATCCACTCAGAACTTCTGGACTTACTGTTGAAGTGAATCCCCCACTTCCTCCAGCAGTCTCTCCAAATCCTTGACCTGCTCCAATATTAGAATAAACATCGGCAAGTGATTGTGCAAGAGTTCCGGCACCGCTAACCTTAGTCTTGAAGATATCTGATTCAAGTTCTCCCAATCCTAATTGAGCTTGAACGTCCGCTCCATAGGTCTGTCCAGCTAATCCACTTAGGCTAGCAAGGGATTGAGCAAACTCTCCAGACTTTAGTTTAGCGAGTTCAGTTCCAGTCCCGTACATTTGACCGAATAAATTCGATTCCAAATCTCCAAGTCCTCTAGCTCTTCCAATATCTATATCGGTAAGAGTTGATTCAAGAGCGCCTCCCCTTCCAAGTCTCCCTCTAGCACCTTCCCTAGCTTTGCCAATCTGGGCTTCTATTGTACTCTTACCTGAAGCGAACATAGGTATCTCGGATATAGGAGTTTCTCCTCCTAAATACCCACCAACCTGCCCTTCTAGCAAACGTCTTAATGGAGAAACCGCTCCTTCACTTGCAGTCCTAGCCTGCTCCGTAAGTCCTGCAATATCAGGACGCTCTATCCCGGCTATACCTGCTCTCGTTCCTTCTATTCCTGGAGACTTCCCAAGAACATTGTAAAATTCATCCAATCTCTGGTCTTCCAGTGCTTTCTGTAATTGTCTACTAGGCATGATTATTCCTCCTTAACATATTCTAACTCCCATCTATAAGTATTAAAATACTGACTACCTCTTACCGCTTCCATCTCATCAAGTCTATCCTCAAGCTTACGAAAAGTTCTATTCAAATTCTGAGACAATTGAAGAATCTGAGGTTCGGTAATAGAAGATAGGTTGATAGAATAGTCTTCAACTTTAATTGACATTGAGGTCTCCTATTTCTACACGGGAAGAAACTTGTCCTTCTATCTCGAAGGATATCTTTTCGTATTGTTCCTGCTCCAAGAAACGCCTTCTCATATTCTCACTATCAGTTATAGTATGAGTATGAGTTGTAACTCCCTTAGAAAGAATACGAGAATAGAGTGTATTCCCTCCATCATTGTCAATATCATACCTTACATAAATCGGAGCAACGGATTCTGTATTTGAAAATTCCTTGCTCCTAACTTTGAAAGTAAAAGCATCTCCATTATCATCATCCCCCGTTTCAAGAGTGTGTATGGTCGAATTAGAATCTCCAGCTAATAATCGACTATTCGCTTTATCCACATACGCACTTAATAAAATAAGGTTGTAATCATATATACTCCACTTAGCTTTATCGAAATCGAAAACCAATACTTTATTCGGAAGAGTATTCACACTATCTGGATATCCAAGAAATAATTTATTCTTATGATATACTATCCAACAAGTATCTATATGAGTTTGGTTGAGAGGATTAATCCCATTAACTATATCTCCTCTAAATAAGGCATCAACCTTACCACTAATCTTTTGCTCAACTTGTCCATTAAAAAGATATATCCCATCATTACTTAAGTATAATATTCCTTTCTCTGTTTTAACGATTGCCTTCTTACTAAATAATCCCCTGCTCACTAGCGTCCGATTAGGGTAGAAGTTATCAGGAGCTGTTCCTTGCAGAGCATATATTGTCTCCTTAGTAAACATGAACAAGGAACCTCCCCAATCTTGTAGAGATAACAATTGATCGTAAGGAGTACCAACTTCTACATAATAAAGAGCAGGGAAACTTTCAGGCTTCAACGCTTTTGAGAAGTGAAGCTTATTATCAACTCCTATAAATAATCTATTATACTGTCCTGGTCCTCCAATACAATCTATAGAAGATGGAACAACATCATTATTCTGCTCAATCAGTGTACCGAGTAGTGTATCAACATCCTCAGAAGTAGCAGTTGTTCCGGTAATCTCCTGATCGTAGTAATATTCTCCAGTAGCTCCTCCAGAGGGGTTAGCAAGAGTTCTATATATTCTAATATGAGTAACCTGCGAATCGGAACTAGCTGTACAGGTAACATCTATCTTATCCGATGTAGCAGCAATTACCAAACTAGCCGGAGAAGGATTACTTTCGTGAACTAATATACTTCCAGACTTTCTTACATAAGTGTATTTGAAATAGTAATCTCCTGTTAAAGAACCAGCCGCTCCAATAGCTAGAGTAGGTGCAACAGACGGAGCAGATATTCCCCACTTAGAAACCGTCCCGTCATTCTCCACCTTCTGATTGGTATTAGTGGCTAGGAATAAAGTCTCCTCTGATAAATTACTAAGAGCCATTTTCCCGATACTAGAAAGAGACGCTATGGAAGCAGAAAGGGAAGCGCCATTCTTATAAACATCTGTATCGAATGAGAAGATGTTTCCATTAGCACCCTCTATCGAACTACTATCTGTAGATGAATAAAGAGGAAGCCTTCCGTCCCTACTTCTAACAACTCCGTCTTTCCTGAAATCTGTATTAAGACTTATGGCAAGCTCATTAGGTTGAAGAGAGCTGGCATCTGAGAGATTCAAACCCCCATCTAATTTTACATCCATAATATTCCAACTCCCTCAACTCCTACATAACTACCATAATCGCTTAAAACAAACCATTGATTATTAGTGTATTCTACATCACTAGGCGTTTTAAAATTACCCCTATTGTCAAAATCTGTCCATGTTACGCCATCATCTACAGATTTTACGGCTTGAGTAGCAGGTCCTGAGCCGCCATATCCTACTGCACGCAAATCTGTCCCATCTGAATTTATTCCGTATAAAAACCAATAGGCTCCTGTAGTACGTTCTGTCCACGTAATACCGTCAGGAGAGGTCGCAGCATATGAATATGGAGGACCCGATTGATAACCGACAGAGCAGAATACAGTTCCGTTCCAGGTAACATCTACCATGCCTGCCGGACTTCCTGCAACAGTCCTACTTGTCCACGTAATACCGTCAGGAGAGGTCTCTATAGTTATTCCTCCAACCGCACAAAATACAGACCCGTTCCATGCAATACCTTGTATGCTGGTCAAGGTAGAAGTTCTTTCTGTCCACGTAATACCGTCAGGAGAGGTAATGATATACGTATTAGTTACTCCTTGAGACCCTCCCGCACAAAATACAGACCCGTTCCATGCAACTTTATTCAGGTGCGAATCATCTCCAGGACCAGTACGCTCCGTCCATGTTACTCCATCAGAAGAGGTGACGATATAACTTCCTCCCGGAGATGATGACCCATCATTACCTACTCCAACAAATATACTCCCATTCCAGCATATACTTACTACATCATGAAGAGACCCTCCAGGATTAGTTCTTTCAGTCCAAGTAACTAAATCTGGAGAGGAGTAAATTTTAGCGTCGTTAGTTCCTACAACATATAGGCCCGCTCCGTACGCAAGAGTAGTGCATGATCTACTTATACTTCTCCAATACATATCAAAACCCCTTTATAAATCCGATTACGTCCCATCTATCGGCAGTTGAATTATAATAAGCAGCTATGTAATCTGCTTTATTGGCTGCAGTAGATAGAGTAATCCCTGTAATATCTGTTCCATATCTGAATCCTCCTGCACCACTAGCAAGTGTTATTGTCCTTGTACCTGTACCATCTTGAAGGAGTCTCCATATACATCTTTGTCCAGTTGTAGGATTAGAAGGAGCTCCTAGAGTTCTATTACCTGACAGTGTTACAGTAAAGGCAGTTCCTAAACTTGCATCTGTAGTTATAGTTGCTTGGTCTGTTAGAACAACTTCCCCTGTATCATTAATAGGGTCTAATATGTAAGGAGTACCTATTGACGTTAGATTAGTTCCGTCACTCACAAGTTCGGTAACATCATATTGATTAGATAATACTAACGTACCATTTCCGTTAATAGTCTCACTTCCTTCGGTAGCAATGGTTACATTACCAGCCCCTCCGTCTGCATTATGTATGTACCATCTTTTACCTGCTTTCAATATCCCTGCACTATGTATAGTTATTGTAACTCCTCCAGCTCCAGCAGCTACGTCTATGAACTCGTCTGTATCTACCGTCTGATAAGCAGAGGACTTAGCAACATATCCAACTCTCCTACCTGCACTGGTAAATTCGTCAGTCATTGTTCCTCCAGTAAGAGGAAGATAATTTGCTGAGATACCTCCGAAAATAAAAGCACTAACTTCTCCCGCACCACCTACACTTGTAAGTGCTATAGCGAAGGCCCCTGATTCGTAACTTGCTATAGGTGTTGCCTTAGTAGTAGTAGAACTTGTCTTTAGATAGGAACCTCTAGCACATGCTCCATCCACTTTAATAGCGGAAACATACCCACCTGTTATGACCTTACCAGAAGCATCATTCTCAATTGTCTCAGCAACTACTCCAAAGACGAGAGTATCACCACTGGTAGTAGTTAATTCAAACGCTTCATCGGTATCTGTATCTATCCTTACTACATCTCCAGCTACACGCTGGGCACCACTTTTATTAGTATAATTCTTCGCTCCAGAACCTTCTCCATTTTCAGTAAGACATTCTTGAAGGGCTCCTTCTGTAGTTTCACTGGTGAACTTACTTCCTGCATCTGCTATGGGAAGATGCGAAGCGTTAAACTTACTAACAGTAATTGGCGTTCCACTCCTTCCAGTCCTAGTAAAAGTATCAGTTCCAAATTCAATATCCTCAACCCCTATTTTACCTTTCTCAATAGTCATATCTTATCTCCAGTAGGATGGATAATGGCTAGGAAGATCAGCGAGCCTTCTCCGATAATTAGTTTTATGGTTCTCTTGTTCCAATTTATAAGCTCTCATAGTTTTACAGTTAGATTTATACTCACTTACCAATCTTAATCCTGCATTGTACCTATCTCCAAAGTGTTGAGAAAGTTCTAAATTCTGTATATCAGTTTCCATCCGAAAGAGTCTTTCTAATACTGCAAACTCTACATACTTAAGGCACCACATAGGAAGATCACTTTTATTCGTATCCTCGCTAATCATCCTAGGAATTCTAGAATAAATAAGAGTGAGGTTATTCGCAGGAATATTAAAACTCGTAACAACTCCGTAATCATTATCTATGTGATACTCACTGGAATAGACAACGGCTCCATAATCGTTATCTGGATTAATATTCCCTCCACTATCATATCCCACCACCCCGGTATCTAAATTAAGCTCCTGTCCTCCATACGCACTCGTAACCTTAGGATAGAGATAAAATATCCCAGAGGAATAATCATCTACATAGAGAACAGGATTAACTCCTGTCTTGGTAAGAAATGCTTCATTCCCTGTATCTAGTTTCTTCCTATTCTGACTCTCTATTGGTTTCTCGTCATAAGCCACGAAAGAATAAGTAAGGTAATCACTAGGGAAATAATGCACCAATCTGTTCTGGACATTAGCATAGAACGCCTCCCATGATTGAGTACTGGTAATACCTCCATCTATAGTTGGAGTTATAGGCCGGAGAATAATAGGCTCCCATGGTTGTGTATAAGTATAGTCATCCATAAAAGAATATAGAAGATTCGAAGGTTTCCCAGCATACTCATCTTCCCATCTATAGGTATAAACCATTTGTATAAGAGCAGGAACTGGGAGAACAACTTCCTCTTCAAGGATATCTGTATCGGCTGCAAACTTATATTGCATCTCGTTCCATATCCTATCTATTTGAGAATCCGAGAAGATATTACTTCCCTTATCCCTAACCATTCTCCTAATTTTATTCCTACTATCACCAAGATTCATTTGAACCTACTCCTTCTAGTTTCCAAACCTTATTAGTTTTATTGATAACTTTATTATCATATAACCCTATACTCTGGGCATACATGGTAAAAGCTTTACTAGCCGCTGGAAGTTTTCTCATCTCCAGAAGCATCATGTAACTGGCATACTCGCAAATTGTATTAATAAAACTATCTTGAATATCTATTGGTTCCGTGTTTGAAGAATAGGAGGGTGGAATGACCACACCCTCTAGAAGTAATACATCCCCTCCCTCACTTGAATAGGGAACAGTTCTAATAACATCAACTCCGACCATGTAAAATTCTTGAGGAGAGCCAGTTCTTGTCATCCACCTGTAGTCGTTACGTGACAATTTGCGAACATCGGTTAGTACCAAGTCACGCCTTTGTCCCATAAGACGTACATTCGTTGGATATAAAAACTGGCCTCCTCGCGAACTGGGAACTATCTGATAACTTCTCTTTCCGGCCGAAAGAGGAATATACATCTGCTCTTTATAGGCTCCAGTTTTAACACTGATTTCCTCAAAGGCATCATTAATATAATCCTCAATCCCGGCATCGAGAGTAGAATCCCAAAGAGTCTCTGGAGAAAAGTCTCCAATTATATCCTTAACTCTTGTCTTTAGGTCGGATAATATAAACATTTAAATCCTCACATCATAAGGTACCTGGCTTCCATTATGAGAATACCAACCAAATATCTTATTCTCATCTACTTGTCTCAACGCCGTAATCTCATTATTCTCCTGATCGAAATTAGCTATATCCGCACCTTGCTCAACTGGGATAGGAGACAGATTCCTACTTTCAATCATAGCTCCTAGTGTAGTCTGAACAAGATTGAAGTCGTGGAATCTAATTCCACCATGGTTAGTAGAATACAATGAAACTCTTTCGATTATTGGCGATAACATGTTAACCTCCTTGTTTAATATACGTAATTTGATTTACTGGTTGCAATCCGTTCTTAATCATTTCAATCTGGAAATCCTTAGGCTTAAGTGGGAAATGCTCAGGGTGTCCTTGATCGTCTAGTATTCCGTTATTCGAGAACATTACTCCTTGAGAATCTAACCTATCAGCAAGTATCCTAACGGCTTCTGGCCAATCCTCTATATGCTCTATGGAATCCATAGCGATTATAACATCAAACTTATTCCCATCCAATCCTACTGGAGGACCTCCATGTGAATCTATAAATATACCTTTGAGATTATTCTCTTTAATTCTCCATTGGAGAAACTTAAATGTTGCTGTATCTTTTATATCCATAAAGTGAACATCATGACCTCTCTTAGCAAGCTCATATCCAATAGTACCAGTTCCACAACCGAAGTCTAGAATACGATAAGGTTTGGCATCAGAGACGGACTGGAGAACTGTATCCAATAGTTGTTTCTTATGAGCAGTCTGCGTGAGATAAGCCACCTGCCTAGCCACTCTCTCATTAGGATACTTCCTGTACCAATCTGCTACTTCCTCTGGACCAAGTCCTTCTTCCCATTCATCCATGAAGGAATTACCAGCACCTACCATCTCGTCTATAGTATTGTAACCGGTAAACTTCTTGGCATCCTCAACAAGATCCATAAGAATTTCACTGGTTACAAACTTCACACTCTCCTCACCGGCTACCATATCTTGAGCCATATGAATGTGACGGTTTCTGGAAGTAACGATAGAACGCTCATTCTTAAGGTGTCCGAATTCAATACTCGAATCTATGAACACGGAGAATCCAGCTTCCTTCGCCTTCTTACATAGTTGTATATCCGTTCCATATTCGAATTCAGGAGCGAAATAAGGTTCCTTCAGTCCGTCGAATACCTTCATATCAATCATAAGGCAACCACCACCGGCTACATCTACCTCTTGAAGTGAATGAGTTATCTCATCATCCCTTAAGAACCTATGAGCAGTTCCATATTCCATCATGGCTATAGGACGACACTCTCCACCACGGTGGTAATATAAGGCTCCACAAATATCCTTCCCGTGATTGATGAGCTTATCAATAAAAGAATAACTAGAACTCTCTCCAATATTCTTATCAATATCAATAATCATATCATCATCCAGCATGAGAAGATAATCGGCCCCTATCTGCCTAGCCGCTGTTACTATTGAATTCCTAGCTCTGAACTGTTCACTCTTAGTTTTAATTCCAAGGAAGAAATCATAATTGGTCAATCGCCTACCAAGGTGATATGTCCATCTCATCCAATCTTCCAATATCTCTGGTGCTACTGTTCCGAAACAAGGTATTCCTATAAATACTTTCTTCTTATTTTTTGTCATTGGTAAACTCCTTTAAGAACTCTTCTTTGAAGGGAAAATCCATCTCATTAATAATCTGGTTTCTCTCTTCATCTGTAAGTGTTCTTACTTCCGTTACCTTAGTACTGCCACATAGGTGACATTGACCGTTCTTCTTTACATCTTCCATGAGTATTAACTTAAGGCATTTACCGCAACGTAGAATGGAATCATGACCTAGTCCATTTATCTCTAAGTATGTTTTCTTCCTACCTTCGTACTTACCTACAACTGCTTCACTCATTTTAAACCCCTTATTGAATTAGTGTTAGAAAAAAAGGGAGGAGAAGAATAGTCCTCCTCCCAAATAAAACTACAGTGCTTTGATAAAGGCAGCGACTGCCTTAGTAGTCCAACTAGCTTGAGCAGCGAGAGAGAATCCACAAGGGAATGTCAATACCGCAGTCGAGGCTGTTGAAACACTTTCAAGAGCGAATGTGGTAAGAGCACTCATTACCAATGGACGCCCAGCAGCAATCGCTGGAGAACCACCTGTAGCAGTCCTCATCCTTACCGCACTATGGTAACCGTAAGTCTGGCAGAGTCCGTACTCACCAGCGGCTATCGTATCAGCGGCAACACCTGCAATAGATGTACCTCCAGATACCGCACGAGCCGGGGGAAGAGTAACTCCGACACCATCGGCATCAGTTACATAGTCCCAAGATACCGCTTGCCCATTTGTTAGTGAGGCTGTTGAGTAACTGTTGTAAACAACAATGAAACATTTCTCAGGATCGCCTCTGTTAATTCTTTGCCATAACATATTAATTTCCTCCTTTGGATTATGAAGTTATAGATTGACTTACACCGTAGAGAAGACCTTGCTTCCTTCTATTACTACAGGTAAGATTACCATACCAGAGAATGTGAGCCACTTTGGCATCTTGATTCTCAGGCTTGGTGAATGCAGTTGTCATGAAGTCCGTCTGGCTATCGTATACTATCTCCAGGAACTTCGTATTAAGGAAGTAGAAGGTAGATGTAGGAGTAGCATTAGGATTCTCATAATTCGCTCCATTCTCTATGTCAGGCATTTGCTCATCCCAATAGATGGGACAACCAGGCTTGAACAGGATATTATCGAAAGGCATATGAGCGGACTCAACACCATAACGAACTTTATCCTCAAGAGCATTCTCATACGTCTCGTAACCAACTTGATCGGTCATGACCATATTAGGAGCTCCACCGGGGCCACGAGTACAGAAGTTATAAGTTCTCTTCATAGCCTGCCGAAGTTCTGCATATGTATTCAGATCGAAACCGGCGTTTGTATTAGTGTCCTGAGTTGTAGCTCCGTCCGTAGAACCGTCAACAACTTTAGGTCTCCACCAAGAATACGTAGATGGGTCAATATTACCAATACTAACTGCCCCACCTGGGTTTTTCGGAAGCATTTGAGCAAGAGAGGTAATATCTTTAGTATTATTACCTTCTACAAATACTCCACCTGAAACTGTCTTACCAAGAAGTTGGTAATTCAATTCTTCGGTTATTGACATTTCTGCCTGTTTGATCTTACTATCTAAGAGCGATATGATCTTAGATTTTCCGCTGTTCTTTCTTTCCTCTTTCCTGCTAATAGCAATTGGAGTCGCGATTTGACGCCAATCATAAAAAGCAGTTGTCATACCATCTGCTGGAGTGGTATCAAGAGTATCGTAACCGGAGTAGGAAGCGACCGGAGTCTTTCCATACATCAATTCGATTCTGATTCTATCACCACCGTCTTGAGAACGGTAACCACCTTTCTCTTTAATAGCAGACATAAGGACACTTTCCTTAGCGATGTTATTAACCATCTCTGGCCTATAAGCATCTAGGGTAGTGGCTAGAACAGCATCATAGTCTATAGTTCTTTGACTAGGTGCCATAATTTAATTCCTCCTTATTTATTGTCCAATGGACCTTAATGGTTTATTGTACTAATCCTTCCCATACAATTTACTAAAGGCAGCTTCGAGAGCTTCCTTGGCAGTTTTAGGACGAGGTTCCGACTTAACCTTCTTACTTGTCCTTGTCTTTGTAGCCACTTGCTTTTTCTTTTTACTACGCGCTAATACAGTACCAGCTTCATCGATAGACTTCTTGGCCAAGGTATAAACAGTATCAAGATCGTCTGCCATTGTAGGATGCTTCTTAACAATAGCGGCCATTTCATCTTCATACATAGTCCAGTCCGGATGTTTCTCCGATAACAACTCAAGTCTCTGAGCGGATTTCATTTGAGCCACTTCAGTTCTGATATCACTGCCAGCACCTTTAGTATGCTCCTTTATCAACCCGACTATCCACTTCTCTGTTTCAGAAAGTTCCTTCCCTTCTTCCTCCGCCTCCTTAGTCACCGTAAGTCCAGTCTTCTTAGCCAGCATTGCTACAAGTTCTTCCGGATTACTCTCCATTAATTCAACTAAGGTGAGTTTATCCTTATTTTCCTGTAACTTCCTAGTGAAGATTCCCTGCATTTTCTTAAATGCTGGTTGAAGTTCTTTTGGATATTCATTAGGGTCAAAGAGATTTTTAACCTTCTCAGGGTCAAACTCTTCTTCTTCCTCCTCTAAATCTCCGTCCTCTTCTTCCTCTTCACCGTCTCCTTCTTCTTCGAGTTCCTCCTCAAGTTCCTCATCTTCCAGGATCTCATCTTCTAGGATCTCATCTTCTTCTACAGCCATACCATCCTCCTTTAAGGTTTATCCCTTCTCAACTAAAGAGTGTTGTTTCATAACTCTCTTCCTATGAGCAGGGTCTGTTATGGTCATACCTAAACTAGGATCGTTATAGGGATAACCTGACACATAAGAATTGGCAGGTATTGACATAACTCTTTTCATTACCTCACCACACTTACATTTCATTTCATTATCATACTCCTTAACGGATAAATAAAATTCCGCTTCCTCTCCACATACACATTTAAAATCGTACATTGGCATGTCTAGCACTCCTCTTGAAAGAATATTGGAAAACCGTTAAAACCACCTTCTGTATATTCATAGTAAAATTGAGGCTTATTTGCTCCCTCGCTTGTTTGAGTTCTGAATGACTTGCTAGCTGTTCTTGTTGTGGAATGTATAATATCCCCGAAATAACTACTCCCTAATCTCGCCTGAATAATACTGTTAGCGCAAACGATGTCGTAAGATCCTGTTGCCGTTGGTGCGGTAAAAGTAGCTGTTGCAAGTGTATCGTCATAGTCATTACCAGCACTTTGACCATTTATTGTAGTCCAGTTTTCTATTGTATATCTAGCAGCTAATCCACAAATAGACCCAACCTCAGAAACACCATCTTTCGTACCTTCAACCGCCTGTCTCAAGCTCGGCCATAAACTACATTCAAAACCGCCTCCACCGAAAACATAATCACAATAATTAATAAACTTTGCCAGAGTTACAGTCCTCGACGAATCTTCCCCTGATAAGTCCACATTTATCCACCAGTTCTGATAGTTCCCCCCCGTAAAGTCATTGCAGTTCATGTTGACTCTAGCGCCATAGTTTAGTGTAGTCCCGCCTGCCATAACCGCATCTTCAATTACACCACCTGCAACACCGTCTTCAATGGTAACACTAGGGTCTAATTCAACTGGACCTACCGCATTACCTAACCATACAGGAGCAATAGTCTTCTTTATTATCTGCCGTCCATCCTCGACCCCGTCAAGGTCTATATCTACTGTGCCGTAATCATCATTAGCATCTTTAACATATAAAGCCTTGATATAAAGATCATCCTGGCCCGTAGAGCTTATACACTTAATACCTCCCTCAATCTTCTCGTAGGTATAAGAGCACCCATATTCTTTAAGAGTAAATCTAAATACATTTAATGCAGTAGCAGGATTAGCCACCTCTATAACAATATTTACCCCTTTATAATTAGGGTAATACCTCAGAGTTATTCCATTATCTGTAGTGTAATAAGTATCTTTTAAAGTGTCGAAATGAGGGCCGTAAGTCCTATACCCTTTCAGCTTGAGACTTACACCACAATCTCTCTTCGTTGTTACCTTAACCCTATCCTTAGACTCACTACCGGTGTCGGAGATTTTTACCTTGCCACGATTTCTTATAACCTCATCGGTGGAAACATTCCCAACATAAGGCCGGAATCTATTAATAACGTCTACAAAAGAACCGTCAGTCTCGATATCATGAAGGCCATTTTGGAGCTTTGTTCCATATATGGGGAGTTCTTTATTGTCTTTATCTACAAAGACTTTCCCAGTGTCAAAGACCTTGGAATCCCAACCACGCTTATGTGTTAATTCAACCACTATTCTCTGCCCCTTATAATACACGTTAGAGGATACTTAATCAAGGTTTTACCTCCCCATGAAATGTAACCTTACTAGCTGTTGCTGTTGGGAGAACCACTGTAAGATTTTCTCCGCCTTCTCCTTGTTCGTGCCTATTCCCACAAAATGATACAAGAGGATGATTACCTCCAGCTATTGGGTTTGTAATTCCTCCAACAACTCTATCCCCAAGTTTTACTATTACATCACCTACGATAGTTTCACTGGGATTGTAGTACAGTTTACTAAGTATAATAAACTGCTTTCCAGAGACTACTATGATATCATTGCTTCCTGAAGACGATATATCCACTAATTGTGCTTTCTGTCTAGCCATTACTGTCCTCCAGCTTGCGCCCCTTGTCCTGGTACATTAACTCCAGGTTTTCCTAACTGCCCTTGTTCGGCGGCTTGTTCTTGCATCTTCTGACTTATTACCAATAGCTCTTGAATTAAGACTTCATCAGTAATATAAAACATTTCAGCCGTAATCCTTAGAAGATGCTCACTTGCTCCTATCATAGGACTAGCTCCTAATATCTGGAGGAAGGCTAACCAAGAACTTCTATCACTGTCGAGATTCCGTGGAGAAGTACTTCCTATTACCACATTATGTGTAAACTCAGAATGGAGTGAGTTAATATCTCCTTGATGTAGAGATTGCCATTGTTGTCCCGCCGGACCTACTACACTTATTGACATAGGAAGAGTCATTTCTTCCTCTAATAACATCAATAACTTGGAACTGATACTAGAAAGAAAATCATAGAATTCAACCTCCTTGCCACTTCTCCTAGCCTGTGCCCTTTTCTCAACACCTGCGGCAACGGTCGCCTTTTCAATCTTGGAAAATTGTCCTTCTCCAATTCCTCCAGCTATGTCAAGGAAGTCTCCCTTTAATTGCTGAGTGTCGAAGTAGGTAGCTTGATCGAGACCTGGGTCTTCTATAGCGGTTAATTTATGAGCTCCATTCTTTCTCTTAATAATTATTCCGTCGTAGGGTTCCTCTAACTTTGAAAGTTCGTCTTCATGATAGGCTCCTTCCTCACATTCATACTTCCTTCCATACCTCTTCCTATGAAGAACTATTTGATTCCTGGTTATATTATATTCATCCTGTACATCAAGTTGGTTGAATATCTCTGGAATAGGATAAGCACAATCACTTCTATTTTGGAAGATAAGGAATTCATACGGATGTCCTTCTATTCCATTAGGAGTAGGGTCTTCCCTTAGTTCTAGTTCGTGCCCATCGGCGATTACGATGATCTGGTTATTCTCAATATCATATATCTCGTAGAGGGTGACGACTTCTTGCTCGTCATATTCTCCCTTCTCTCCCCAGAATGAGGTAGTCCTCTTACCTTCTAGTTTGTCTCCTTTCTTCCTAATCTTCTCTTTCTGTTTAAGTTGGTCACCTTCTCCTGTTCTTATAATACTCGTTGCCTTGATATCCTCGGTATTTTTAAACAGGTCGTTATTCTTAATCTCCTCAACTGTATACTCAACTTCTTCGGCTATCCATTTACAATTCTCGATTGAGTCAGCCCAAGGGTCGAAGATAATACAAAGGGGGTTTCTTCTCTTAACCTCGAATACTTCCTTTACAAGTAACTCATTAGGTTGTTTAAGCTCTTCTCCAGTTTGTCTATCTATAACCGGAAGTTGATTCTTATCCAGGAAGTTCTCACCAGCTTTCTCATTCCCTTCTAGGTAAGGTTCATAGTAAGTCTTCACCACTCCGAACTTAACGAAGGCATCATAAAGTGCTCTCTTAATCTCCTTCCTATATCTCTTCTCCTTAAAGAGATAATTAATAGCCGATTGTCTAAGAGTACCTTGGAGTTCTAGAAACTTAGTTACTTCTGGAGTAACTGGTAATTGAGTAGTCTTAGGTTTAACTATAAATTCTGGGTCCCTGGCATAAAGAGAATCCATTTGCTCTCTTATATTAGGATTGATAAGATTAACCGCGAAGAAATCATCCTCAACCCAATTAGATGGACGTTGAAATCCTTCATAGTATTTATCAAGATCGGCTATGCGGAAAGTCTTAATCCATGTATCACGGACTTCCTTACCATCTTTTATCTTAGCTTCCCATTCCTGAACTAAATCTGATTTACTCATTATGATATATTCCCTTTAAGTCTCATACTTAGGTAGTCTAAGCTAGACAAGTCATCTTGAATTTTAACTTGAAAAGAATCTCCTGACTTCAATTCAATTCCTACAGCATTTAAGTCTTTTGTGAATGTCCATCTTCCAGTATACGCACCATTTGTTTTAAACGCCTGATCAAAGTCAAACATGGTATCTCGCACTTGCCTATTAGTTTTCCAAGTCTCTAATATCGTAGTTACTCCAGAATTAGTTACTGATATCTCAACTCCATTAGTTAAAGCTGCTCCGAGTGCTCCAAAATGTCCTGATACAAAAGCAACTGTTCCATGTTCTATCGCAAGTAAAAGTCTGTGTATCTCGACAGTACTTCCTTCTGGGACTGTATATGAATATGTAACCGGAGTACCTCCATTAACTGCCATGTCAGGCTCACCTGCATTTGTCATATAAGCAGATAGGTAGTTAGTAGCTTTGTTAAGCTTTATACGATCTTCATCATGATGATCTTCGTGCCAGTAGTACTTCTTTCTAATTACCTTATCTCCAACCGAAATATCGGCATGGACAGTCTTCTTATCTACATTCATACTTTATCCGGATGCTCTTCTCTATGACACTTATCACATAATACGATAAGGTCTTTCATGGTAACATCAAACCATTTTTTATAATTCTTATGATGAACCTGTAACTTATTCCTTCCTTTACACTTCTCACATTTCCAATTGGCTGATCGGAATTTATTATCTCTCTTCCTCTTCCAATCAAGTGTCTCGTTATATTTCTTATAAATATCCTTGAAAGGTAATCCTTTATAATAATCGAGAAACTGGAGGAACTTCTCCTCACTTGTAGCGTTCTTGCAATATTCAATATCAGGTTGTAATCTCTTCCTTCTTCTCTTCTTCGTAAGTAGTTTCCCAACTATAACTTTCATTTGGAATTCCTGTTTATCTGGGGCTTCGCCCCTCGACCCCACACCCCTTACGTTTCCCACATGAAGCCGCGTTTTGTTATTGGTCAATAAGAGAGGGAGCTTCATGTGCCCAAGTTGTTCGCAAGGGGTGGAAGGAACAGTGCCTGGATTTCTTCCCCCTCTCTTATTTATTATTTCCCAGTTATTGCTTTTAGAAGACTCCCTGACGATTCCTTCGTAGTGGAGGAATTGTTATTCATAATAGGCTTTTTCTTCTTCTTCTTTTTAAACTTCTTCTTCTCTTCTTCGGAAAGGTCACTCTCGTCTAAAGCTCCTTGTTCATACATCTTTTGTCTCTTAGACTTGGAACTTACCAGGTCCGTGAATATATCAGTAAAACTTGACATCTTTAAATCCTCCTGTACTCTTCATATGGAGAGGTTCCCCTTCTCTCCGCTCGTTTATTAGCCTGTATCATTCTCTTTCTCATGGCCATGAAAGAGTTAATTGGTATTACTTCATCTTCTAAGGCTGGGGAAGGTCTTGTCATTATCCCATACCGAAGAGCGTCACAGGCATGGTCGTTTACCTTAACTGGTTTATCCTCTCCATCTTTCCAGATATAGTCTGGAATCTCAAGGATTAGATTTCGGCAATTGGAAAAGATAAATAATCGAGGGCTTCCCTTCTCCTCCGTAATCGGGTGTATTCTCTCTGAATTGGAGAAAAAGAACTCATTAACTCTATTGAGTCCGGCATTGACCTCGTTATTGGCTCGGATTCCATAGATTCCGTGTTCCACGTATTCGTTATAAACTGACCATAAATTTCCATCTTTCTCTCTTGTCTTGTTCCAAAGGTCGTGAGGGAGTACGGTATATTCGTACTCTTCTCCTTCGGATAGACGATTAATCTCTTTACAATGTTTACTCACCACTCCGGAGGAATAGTATTCTCGATAGACGAAGATATTACTGTCTGGGTCTACCGCACACCATAGACAACAGGTTGGGTTATTCTGTCCGTGGTCTAGAGTTCGGAACTTTAACCAGTTGGAGGGAATATCAAAAGGATCAATAACTGATTTCTCAGAATTGAATCCGTCGAATATCTGTCCCTTCAAGGCATCCCATGAACCTTCTATATATTTAACAACCCAATGTTCCGGGTTACTCGCTCTTAGGTCCTCTAGGTAATCCGGTGGAAGATGAGGATTATCTAGAGGGAGTGCTTGGATAAATACGTGATTCGGGAGAGGCATTCCCATTTTCTCCGGAGTTACGAAGGTATTCTTCACCCAACCCGGTTCAGGGTTAGAGGCTAATAAACCGAAGAAGGGAGGAAATCCTCCATTCGGAAGTCTCCACCTAAGACGAGACTTGAGCATTTGGTAATTCCCCTCGGCTGTCTCACTGGCTTCGTCTATTGCGAACCATCCTATTTCGAGAGACTTTATCCTCTCTACATCACTGGAGTCTCCAAGTGCTCCATAGACTATAACACTTCCATTTATAAGAGTTATAACTCTATCCGTTCGATGGTGATTTACCAATATTTTCTTCTTTGTTAGTTCCTCCAGCTCTCCTATAAGTTTCATGAGAGTGGCAAGGGTTGTATTCTTAAACGAAGTTGACTCATGCCTACACATGAATCCTTTATTCCCTGGATAGGCTAGAGATACCCTAAGTCCTTCAGCACATATGGCCCAACTCTTACCACCTCCAACTGCTCCTCCGTATAATCTATACTTCGCTGGGTGGTCTCGAAAGAGTTCTTGTTTAACCGTGGGTCCTTTCCTACCATATAAAAGGTCAATCTCTTGAGGCTCCAGCTTCACTAGGGACTCCTTGTTCACTGTTGTTCCATCCTTTCGGTATATAAAGATTAATACTTGTATCTCCGCTAACGGTCAATTCGGCCCCGGCTTTAATACCGGTCCTATCGAGAATATCACGAGCGGAGGCTAACTTAACCCGATCGTCTTCAGATTTGAGACAATCCTCCAAGGCATCAACTGCCGAACCTCTCAGACTATTAATACGAAGTAAGGAATCCGCCAGTGATTGATTAGTCAACTCCTCCTCCTTACTCTTCCATAGAGCCGTGGCTCTTAGGACGGATAAACGAGACTCCGTGATTCCAAACTCTTCACATACTTCACAAGGACGACTCCCTTCAACAAGGGCCATCATGATCTTCATATGTCTAGTTGTTAATTTACCTATGCTCACTTGGTTACTCCATAAAGGATTGTACGATTATAGGGCGTAACTCTCCCCATCTAGTTATAAACTACTCTATCGCTGGGGCTATGTCAAGAAAAAAGTGACGTATTTGACATATATAATGTTAGTGATTGGTCAATAGACCTCAGAGGTCTATAGTACTATTCCTTACCTGCAATATTAGTAGGTAGAATAATAGAACAATGAACGAAAAATTTGATAAAATATTCCTGACTTCACATAATATTGGTAAAAGGAATTCCCCCCGGACCCCCGTATCCCCTCTTTTATTTATATTTGTCTACTCTCTCTTGTAGTCTATCATTATATAAGAGAATTATTTTTATTTACCTGCATTTTTTATTTGACATCTTTATTTGAATATGAGATACTATATTCAGAAGTTGAGAATAGTTCTTTGATAATTGAATAGCTTTACCGCATATGTTATTAGTTTATAACATGACGCGCGGGGAAGTGTATAACATTTAACTATACACTCTCAGGAGAATTACAATGAAGAAGATTACATTAACAGCAAAGACAGAAGTTAAGGACGAGAAGCAACTGGAAAGGGCTAATGAGTACGCTAAGGCGCATGATCTCGCAGTTGTTTCCCAGAATGAGAAAAGTGGGAAAACTTATCTAGTCGAGACGTTTGACTACGATCAGCCTACTACATTTTCCGAATTGACTAAGAAGTATAAGGAAGAGGAAATTCTCTCTAAGTTCAATGAGATTCGGGTAATCAGGCTCCAAGACTCGAAACGTAATCTACTCAAGGCTTCCATTGAAGATAAACAGACAAGCGATAGAGCACTAATGACCGCGATTCAAAAGGCTAGCGGTCTCTCACCAAGTGAAATAGCCGAAAAACTCGGTATAACAATCTAATATTAAGACAATAATCGCCCCCTTTCATAACGAGAGGGGGCTTTTTTGTGTCTAAATTCTTCCATATGTGACAAAGAAAGTAGTTGAGATTGTACAATAATATGAATTCCTAATTGAAAAGCTCTTTAAAATCAACAACTTACGCGATAATTCCTAATCAATTCCTAATTCAAAAACGCGAAAAGCTCTTTAATATCAAAGACTTACGTCATAATTCCTAGAATTCCTAATTCCTAATGGCATCTCCTTCTCTGTCAGTCTCTATACGTATGTATTTTTTTTTTTTTTTTTTTTTTTTTTTATTTTTTATTAA
>Ga0224506_10000365_pt1 | contig 40842 bp, 29 predicted proteins | sample SF_Jan12_sed_USG_2_FD_169108 | JGI IMG/M metagenome (GOLD analysis project Ga0224506, IMG submission 169108) | Sediment microbial communities from San Francisco Bay, California, United States - SF_Jan12_sed_USGS_8_1 | ecosystem: Environmental > Aquatic > Marine > Sediment | place: USA... | reverse complement strand
GCTCTAACTCTGGTTGTTCTTCTACTTGTTCTGGTTCAGCAACCTCTACATCAAGCTCTAACGTAGGCTTTTCATCTGTAATCACTTTCTTTTTAGATACATCCTCTTTGTTTGAAACAGTCCAATTGGAAAGTTCATCCTCATCTCCGGTGATAATTTCCTCATTGCCCTCTTCTATATTTTGTTCAAACACATTTTCCTCATCACTTTCTTCATTTTCAGATAAAGGCATTTCCTCCTTTTTTGGCATCAATAATGAAGTTATATTAAAGAAATAAATTATAAATGCCAGTAATGAAAACACCAACAGCAAAAAGGTACCCCATCCTACAAGACTATTAAATAAACGAGCTAAATAATACCCTAGGCCTCCGCTCAAAAATGACCATGCAGTACTTCCTTCAACACGAAGTACAATATAGCCCAACAATAAGCTTATCCATAAAGTAAAAAACAATACGAATAAAAAAGATTGTCCAGAAGGAAAAAGACTACGGTTAAAAACTACACGGTAACCCCAAATAAATAATAATGGAGGGATAAAAAAAGCCGAAATACCAAACCATTGAAAAATAAAGAAATGAGAAATTATAGCCCCATACGCACCTAGCCAGTTATCCGATTCCAATCCTGACTGTATCCAGCCCGTTTCTCTAATAGCCTCCACCACGCTTTGATCTGCTTTTCCAGTAAATAGATAAGAAATGAAGGCGGTAATAAAATAAATAGAAACCATTTGAAGAAAAAAACCCGACACCAACTGAAATCGTTTATCCTCAAGAAAATTTAGGCTTAATTTCAACCTCTTCTTTTCCTTTTTTTTACCTGGCTTTTTGAATGTGTTTTTATAAGTATTCCCAGTCATGTAGATTTTCTAAAAGCACAAAACTAAATAATTTTGTAATTAGTGCAGTCAATAGTAAGTACTTTGATTTAAATTTTCAAATCAAATGCCCACTAACCGCTTATTAATTCGCTTAACAAGGTTAGGTCCTTCATATATAAACCCCGAATAAATTTGAATTAGTGTAGCACCTGCATCCAATTTATCAACTGCATCTTGTTCATTCATCACTCCTCCTGCACCGATTATGGGAAAGACTGGCCCTAATGCATTTCTCAAATAAGCAATTACTTCATTTGATCGATTAAAAAGAGGTTTACCGCTCAAACCACCAGCACCTATTTTTTCCGTTTTCTTTTTACTAGTTTTTAGTCCACTTCTACTAATGGTAGTATTTGTAGCAATTATCCCATCTAATCCAATCTCTTGTGCTATTTCAATGATATCATTTAACTGCTCATTGGTTAAATCAGGAGCTATTTTAAGCAAAATAGGCTTTTGTGTTGTTTTCAGTTTATTACGTTCTTGCAACCTTTCCAAAAGTCTTTTTAATGGTTCCTTATCTTGCAAGGCACGAAGGTTAGGCGTATTTGGGGAGCTCACATTCACCACAAAATAATCGACTACATCGAATAAAGATTCAAAACATATTTCATAATCTCTTTCTGCCTCATCATTAGGTGTGATTTTGTTTTTCCCAATATTTCCACCTATCAGTATTTTACTATCTCTTTTCTTGAGTCGTTTAACGGCAGCTTCTACCCCTCCATTATTAAATCCCATTCGATTGATGATTCCCTGATCTTTTTTCACACGAAAAAGTCTAGGCTTCTCATTACCAGGTTGTTCTTTTGGGGTGAGTGTACCTATTTCAATAAAGCCAAACCCTATTGTAGCCAATTCATCAACCAACTTGGCATCCTTATCAAACCCTGCTGCTAGTCCTACAGGATTAGGAAACTTCAATCCAAAAACCTTTCTCTCTAAGTTTTTATTTTCATACGTAAACAAAGTTTGAAATAATGATCTAATCCCTGGGATTTTATGTAGGGTTTTCAACAAGAAAAAAGTAAAATGATGAATTTTTTCTGGATCAAAAAGAAAAAATATAGGGCGAATGATTTTTTTATACACAGTTATTATTGTTTGTGACAAATATAAAAAGTTAACCGAAAAGGGTACTAAGAAAAGTGAAACTAACTTCTAGGGTGAAACTCTTGCACTACTTGTCGTAAATAATCACGATCCATGTGAGTGTATATTTCAGTAGTTGTAATCGACTCATGACCAAGCATTTCCTGTACTGCTCTAAGGTCCGCACCACCTTCAATTAAATGAGTGGCAAAAGAATGTCGAAATGTATGAGGACTTATGTTTTTTTTTAGTCCTACTTTCAATGCCAAATTTTTAATTATAGTAAAAATCATTACTCTAGTGAGGTTTTTTCCTCTTCTATTCAAGAATACAAAATTATGAAACCCCTCGCAAACAGGCACATGACAACGAACCTCTTCGATATAGATTTTCATATATTTCATAGCATCCTCCCCAATGGGTACTAACCTTTCTTTATCACCTTTTCCTATTACCCTTAAAAATCCTACATCAAAAAAAACATTATTCATTCGTAATTCCACTAATTCAGTCACTCGTAAGCCAGAACTATACAATACTTCTAGCATCGCTCGATTACGAGTGCCCTCTGGCGTGGATAAATCAATTCCATTAAATAAATTTACTATTTCATGATAATCGAGTGTATCGGGAAGTTTACGTCCCAGTTTTGGCCCATCTATCAACGATGTGGGATCTTTTTTTATATAACCCTCATACATCAAGTACTTAAAAAATGCCTTAAGTCCTGACAATATTCTGGCTTGCGAATAAGCAGCTAGTCCCATTTCGTTTAAATTTTCTAAAAAATCATGCAAATGAAACTCATCCGTTTGTAGCGGTACAACTTCCAATTGATTGAAAGCAAAAAATTGTTCTAGTTTTTGAACATCATGGATATAGGCCTCTAGTGTATTTTCACTTACTGACCTCTCTAGCTTGAGGTATTGTTTAAATTGCGTGATATAATGATCCCAACTCATCGCTGCTAAATTACTTGGAATTGTGGATAAGAAAAAACGTTACTACCTTGCCTTTGTATATACATTCAAAACTAGTCTGCATTTCACATTGAAAGATAAGTTGATTATTAATAGGATGTGTTACGATTCAATAAATGAATAAAACAAAGTGATGAAAATATTAATCATAAATGGTCCCAATTTAAATCTTTTAGGGAAAAGGGAGCCTGAAATTTACGGAAATAAAACCTTTGAAGATTATTTTGATGTATTAAAAAATGATTTCCCAACGCTAGAACTCGAATATTTTCAATCGAATATTGAAGGAGAGCTTATTAACAAGTTGCACGAAATTGGTTTCTACTATGATGGAATACTTCTTAATGCAGGGGCGTATACCCATACTTCTATTGCTATTTCTGATGCAATTGCAGGAATTAAGACTCCTGTAATTGAAGTACATATTTCTAACATTTACAAACGTGAAGAATACAGGCATAAAAGTATTATTAGCGCGCACTGCATAGGCATGATTGCAGGTTTGGGAATGGATAGTTACCGATTGGCTTGTCAATATTTTCTGCAAAAAAATGATTAGTTTCTACCCAGGTCCATCAAAAGTATATGAACAAATTCCTGAGTACGTACAAGATGCGTATAATGAAGGGATTGTAAGTATTAACCACCGTAGTGAAGATTTTGTCTCCATCTCTCAAAAAACCATACACCTACTAAAAGAAAAAATCGCCATCCCAGATGATTACACCATTTTTTTTGTGTCATCAGCAACTGAGTGTTGGGAAATTATAGCCCAATCATTAATTAAGAACAAAAGTCGACACTATTTCAACGGTGCTTTTGGAAGAAAGTGGCATGAATACACACAAAAACTCTCCATTTCGGCTGAAGAAGTGTCGTTTCAAATTGAAAATGCCTTGCTCCCTAAAAAAAATGATGCCGATGTGATTTGTATCACACAAAATGAAACGTCTAATGGCACTGCTGTAAGCAATGAAATTATTGCCGAGGTTAAACAAAAAAATCCTGATGCTATTATCGCTATAGATGCCACCTCATCAATGGGGGGCGTAGCACTCAATTTTCAGAATGCCGATGTATGGTTTGCTTCTGTACAAAAATGTTTTGGTCTGCCTGCTGGTTTAGCCATAATGGCATGTTCTCCAAGGGCTATTGAAAGATCCATAAAATTAAACCGAAACAAAAATTATAACAGTCTCACTTTCATGATTGAAAAAATGAAAGATTTTCAAACGACTTACACTCCAAATGTATTGAGTATCTATTTACTTATGCGAACATTAATGCCTCGTGAACCCATTGCAATAATTGACACCCAGCTAAAAACAAGACACCACCAATGGGTAGCAAAACTAAACTCTTTAAATGGATTGAATCATCTCATAAAAAATAAGAAGGTACACTCCACTACCGTTATTCCTGTTATTTCTACTGCCGACCAAATAAAACAAATAAAGCTAAAAGCTAAAAGTGAAGGTTTTTTACTTGGCAATGGGTATGGAAATTGGAGTGAAACTACGTTCCGTATCGCTAACTTCCCTGCTATTACGGATGAAGAGATTAATAATCTCCAAGCATTATTATTTCAAATACTGCAATAATGATAAGTATCACTATCATAGTGTACCTACATGTACAATAATAATTATTCGTTACTATAGAATAAAAAAACACCTTCATAATATTGAATATTTTTTTTACCTATTTTTGCAAAAAAATAATACTGTTATGTTAAATGCAAAAGAAATATTTTCCGTAACCCTCATTTTGTTTTCGATTATTGACATGCTAGGTAATGTCCCTATAGTGATTCAAATGAGAAAAAGCGAAGGAAAAATACAATCAGGCAAAGCCACTATTATTGCTGGTGTTTTAATGATTTTATTTCTTTTTTTAGGAAAATCAATCCTTAATCTATTTGGATTAGATGTAGAATCATTTGCCATTGCAGGAGCAATAGTCATGTTTATCATCGCTATGGAAATGATTTTAGGTATTGCCATTTTTAAGTATGAAAACAAAGAGGCTGGATCGGGATCTATCGTACCTTTAGCTTTTCCTTTAATCGCTGGAGCAGGTACGCTAACAACCATACTATCTCTTCGGTCCGTTTATGAAGTGCCTAATATTCTTATTGGGATCGTGATAAATCTAGCATTTGTATACATAGTACTCAAAAGCAGTAGTTGGTTAGAGAAAAAAATAGGAGAAAATGGTTTTGTAGTATTACGAAAAGTATTTGGCATTATTTTACTCGCCATAGCAGTAAAAATTTTCAAAGGAAACTTATTTTTAGGATGATCACTTTATATACCGATGGTTCTTCAAGAGGAAATCCAGGCCCAGGCGGGTATGGTGTAGTACTAAAATACAAGGAGCACCGAAAAGAAATTTCTTGTGGCTTTCGAAAAACCACCAACAACCGTATGGAATTGCTTGCTGTAATTGTTGGGCTTGAAGCATTGAAAAATCCACAAAGCAATGTAATGGTATATTCCGACTCTAAATATGTAGTAGATGCGGTGGAAAAAGGGTGGATATGGGGATGGTTAAAAAAAGGTTTTGCAAAAAAGAAGAACCCTGATTTATGGAAACGATTCATCGCAATATACAAACAACACAATGTGAAGTTCACTTGGGTAAAAGGTCATGCAGGTATACCTGAAAATGAACGGTGTGACCAATTAGCAGTAGATGCAGCCGTAAGTGGCAACCTTCCTCCCGACCTAGGTTACGAAGACGCTATACAAACAGGCACGATTTAATATGATACACGTTTCTAACATTAACCTATGAAATAAAGAAACTAATCCCTCTCCTCTATTCACGCAAATAATGAACAAGAAGAAGTTTTCAGTAAATTTAATTGAATTAAACTTATCCATATTATTAATAAGTACTTCTGGTGCATTAGGGAAATACATAGATTTACCTATTCCTATCACTATCGGATCTAGAGCTTTATTAGCAGGAATTATTTTGTTCTTTTTTTGCAAATGGAAAAATTATAGCTTCAAAATTGAAGCAAAGGATTTGCAAACCGTTCTATTTTCAGGAATCCTTCTTGGGCTTCATTGGGTTACCTACTTTTACGCTTTAAAATTGTCTAATGTAGCAATAGGAATGCTCTCTTTGTTTACATATCCTGCTATTACAGCTATTTTGGAACCCCTTATTCTAAAAACTAAAATATTAAAATTTCATCTTCTTCTAAGCCTTTTGGTACTCATTGGCATTTATTTCTTAGTGCCAGATTTCGACATTGGAAACGATAACTTAAAAGCCGTTGGTTTTGGAATATTCTCCGCTTTCAGTTATGCTTTACGCAACATAATGATGAAATCAAAAGTTGGAAAGTACAATGGGTCTATCTTAATGGTATATCAATTATTAATTATCACTGTGATTCTTTTTCCTTTCTATTTCATTTTAGACTCTTCTAATATGAGTACATATGTCACTGAAACGATACTCTTAGCCATCGTAACAACCGCAATAGGACATACCCTCTTTCTTTACAGTTTTAAAAACTTCTCCACTATTACGGCAAGTATTATTAGCTGCGCTCAACCTGTATATGGGATTATTATTGGTGTGTTTTTTTTACAGGAATATCCAAAGTTCACCACCATCATCGGGGGTGGGATAATCATTCTAACAGTATTAGCTGAAAGCTTGCGGATTTATTTCATAAACAAAAAAACATTAACTATTCCTGATAGGTAAAAAGCCATTAAAGTAGACAAGAGATTTTAGTATTCTCCATTCAGGTTGTTATCAATATTTTTTTGATACTCTTTCAAACAATTATTAATAGCCATCACGATCTCATATTCAGAGGAAACTTCAAGATATTTATTACTCAGTTTACAGAAACTCATAAAATCTTCTATTTCATCTTCTTCTAAACCTGTTATTTCTTTCACTAGTATAGGGTTATACTTATTGGCGATTTTCTTCCACCCTTCGTATTCATTTTTCAACAATTCATACTTCCGCTTTTCCTTCTCTCGCTTACTTGTCTTATAATAAATATAAGATAATGGACTTAATACAGAGGGCTTATAATCCCTCTTTACACCATAATATACTCCTGGAAGACGGATTTGTCCTTGAGTATCAGCATCACTCACTTCCATATCTAATATCGCTCGTTTAAAATCTCTTTCATCTTTATAAGCAAATATTCTTACAGGCTCAAGTTCATAACTATTGGTGTTCATTTCTATCGTTACATCCAATTGTTTGGTGTCAATATTTTTAGTCAAACTAAAAATGTATTTATCAAAACCAATTGCTGATAGTACAAGCGTATCAGAATGTTTTATTTTTATAGAAAACCTTCCTTGCAAATTACTAACTGTACCTGTATTGCCTTGAATATTTATTATATGGACGAAAGGAACAGGTTTGTGGTCTTCTTTATTAATAATCACCCCTTCTATCTGAATTTCTTGAGAAATAACCTGCTGAGCATTTAAATAAAAATCTGTAGCAATAAAAAATAGCAGTAATACAATTAACTTTATCTTCATATTAAATTATAATACTATTTACTAACGAATGAACGCTAATAAAGGATACATTTTATCATAGGTTTTTATATACCTATAATATATCCTAATTTAGCTAATTAAACCAACAACTTGATTTTCATGAAACACTTTATCACATTATTTCTATTTGTTACTTCTTATTATATTGTCGCTCAGGATCCAATCGAACTAATTAGCTTAGGTGCTGATGTAAATACTGGATATCATGAAGCAGGTCCTATCATTTCTGCTGATGGCACAAAACTGTATTTTTTTGTAACTAACCATCCTGAAAACACATTTGGCAAAGAAGGGAGTCAGGATATTTGGTTTTCTGAGGTTGATAGTAAAGGAAAATGGGGAGCACCCGTACACTTGCAAAAGCCATTAAACGAACATCATTCAAACCAGGTATTTACTATTTTTTCTGATGGACAAACGTTATTTATTCGAGGTGGAAAAAGTAAAAACAGTAAAGGGTTTTCTTTTGCATACAAATCAGGTAATTCCTGGTCGTCAAATAAAGAAATAAAAGTAAATGATTTCAAAAAAATGAATAAAGGCAAGTTCTATGGAGCTAGTATGGATAAGGATAAAAAAGTGATGATTCTTTATTTTAGTGAAAAAGAAAACAGTTCTATTAGTGATTTATACATTAGTAAACTACAAAATGATGGACTATGGTCAACCCCTGCTAAATTAGGGGCACCTATAAATACAGGCCGAGATGAATTTGCCCCATTTATTGCACCAGATAACGAAACAATGTACTATTCTAGTAGCAGGAAAGACATAGGGCTTGGTGGAGCTGACATCTATAAAACGAAGAGATTAGACGACACATGGATGAAATGGTCGAAACCTATAAACATGAAAGCACCTATAAATACAAAAGGGTTTGATGCATATTTTTCGGTTGATGCTAGTGGGAATATTTTCACCACTTCTTCAGGAAGACAGATAGATGGAGGGAGTTTAGATATATTCACCTTAAAACCTAAAGACCCTGAGTTAAAAATTATATCTGAAATAATTAATGATAAAACAAAACAACCGATAAGTACGCAAATACTGTTTAAAGCTGAGAAAAAAGGAATTGATACCACATTAACTACAAACGATGATGGAAAATTCACTTTACTCCTAAAAAGAAGAGGGAGATACCATATTAAAATGACAGCAAAAGGGTTTGAATCGCAAAATCAAATAATTACTATTCCACTTTTCGAAGAAGATACCACCATGGTTTTTAATTTTTCACTTAAACCTATTCTTGCTAAACCAATTATTTCCGTTACCGTTTATGACAAAAAAACAAGACAAAAAATTGACGCTGAAATAAGTTATCGTTATAAAAATGCTTCTCCAGAAACAGTAAATACAAATGATGGATATTTCGAGACCGTAATAGAGCGAAAAGGCAAATACGTATACGAGGTGTCTTCGGAAGGGTATATCAATGCTACGGACAGTATCGATATATCAGCACTTTCAGACCCTATATCAGCAAATACTAATATTTATCTATCTCCTATAGAAGTGGGCGCAACAGTACGTTTAGAGCATATCTATTTTGATTACGACAAAGCAACTTTGAAAGAGGATTCATTCAAGGAATTGAATAAAGTGGTGAAGTTTTTAGAAAAGAATGAAACAATTTCTATTGAAATTGGTGGGCATACTGATAGTAAAGGAACAGAAGTGTACAATCAACGATTGTCTCAAGAAAGAGCTGAATCAGTCATGAATTACCTTTTTGAAAATGGCATATATAACGAAAGGGTAAGTGCGGTAGGTTATGGGGAATCAGTCCCTGAAACCACAAATGACACCGCTGAAGGAAGGGCCATAAATCGAAGGGTAGTATTTACAATTACAAGCAAATAAAGCGTATGCTCTTTAAAGAATTTTCGCCATCTAGTAAAGCTGACTGGGTAAAAAACGCCAACAAAGATCTTAAAGGAGAAGATGTTATTGAAAAATATTCTTGGGAGATCCAAAAAGGAATTACAGTTTCTCCTTTTTATACAAAAGAAGACATGGATGGGCTCAATTATATTAATCCTTTGGAAAACGCTTCCTCAATTAATAATAATCCTGACACAGATATTAGAACGTGGGAAAATCAAGCGGATATATTGGTATTAAATGAAAAAGAAGCGAATAAAAAAGCACTTCTTTCATTAAACCAAGGAGTAAATAGCATCAATTTTATTGTTAAAAAACAAAATATAAGCATTGATAATTTACTCAATAACATATTATTAAATTATTGTTCAATTTCTTTTCACTTAGAGGAAAATGTCCTTGAGTTCACTACTCAATATATAAGGTACTTAAATAAAAATAGCTATAATCAAGCCGATGTTATTGGTGCTATCTATTCAGAAAATAATGTTTCAGAACTTATTAATCTTGTAAACGCAACTAGCTCTTTTGATAAATTAAGAGTCATTAATATTTCATGTGAAGGATCAAATTACACGGAACAATTAGGTTCAGGCTTAAGTGAATTATCGAACATCACTAATGAATTACGAAACACTGGAATTTCATTAGAGTCAATTTTCAATAATTGCATTTTCACTCTTTCTATTGAAACTGATTTTTTTGCAGAAATTGCTAAAAACAAATCGTTACGTCTACTTATTGGTCAATATGCAGAAAGTATAGGCCATCCACTTTCATTATCAGAAATTTATATTAGATGCATTAGCACTCCGTTCAACAATGAACAATATGCACCGCATGGTAATATGATAAAAAGTGCTACTGCTGTAATGTCAGCTCTTCTTGGCGGAGCTAATGTGATAAATACCATCCCAGAAGACAAAAATAATGACACGCACTCTCGTATCGCCAAAAATGTATCGAACATACTTAATGAAGAAGCTTATTTTGGTAAAGTAGCTGATCCTGTTGCAGGAAGTTATTACATCAGTAATTTGATAAACAAAATCACTCAAAAAGTATGGGGAGAATTTTCATCTCTAAAAAAAGAAGATCTTCCCGATAGTATTAGTAAAAAAAATAAAACCCAACCTTTTCAAAAGTGGATCTCACCAGAAAAAATAGAAATAGAACCTTTTTACACCAAAGAATCATTAAAAAACACAGAACACACTAATTTTTCAGCAGGGATTGCCCCCTTTTTAAGAGGGCCATATTCCACAATGTACGCAGGAAGACCATGGACGATAAGGCAATATGCAGGATTTTCTACGGCAAAAAAATCAAATGAATTTTACAGAAGAAATTTAGCCGCAGGGCAGAAAGGTCTCTCCGTTGCTTTTGATTTGCCAACACACCGAGGTTACGACTCGGATCATGAACGAGTAACTGGTGATGTCGGAAAAGCAGGAGTAGCTATTGATTCTGTTTTGGATATGAAAATTCTTTTTGACCAAATTCCGTTAGACAAAATGTCGGTTTCAATGACTATGAATGGAGCTGTCATTCCCATCATGGCTTTCTACATTGTAGCAGCAGAAGAACAAGGAGTATCTCCCGAACAACTTAGTGGCACAATTCAAAATGATATCTTAAAGGAGTTTATGGTTCGTAACACCTACATATACCCTCCTGCCCCCTCCATGCGGATTATTTCGGATATTTTTAAATACACCTCTAAAAATATGCCTAAATTTAACAGCATAAGTATTAGTGGATATCACATGCAAGAAGCTGGCGCTACTGCTGATATTGAACTGGCCTACACCTTAGCCGATGGATTAGAATATCTGAAAACAGGCATTAATGCAGGTATGGACATTGACACTTTTGCTCCAAGACTATCATTTTTTTGGGCAGTAGGCATGAATCATTTTATGGAAATTGCAAAAATGAGAGCGGGTAGACTCCTGTGGGCAAAAATCGTAAACAAATTTAATCCTAAAAACACTAAATCGTTAACTCTACGCACACACTGTCAAACTTCAGGATGGAGCTTAACTCAACAAGACCCCTTCAATAATGTGACTAGAACTTGTATTGAAGCATTAGCAGCTGCGCTTGGGCATACTCAATCACTTCATACCAATGCATTAGACGAGGCCATTGCGTTACCTACTGATTATTCTGCTCGAATTGCTAGAAACACACAATTGTTTTTACAAAAAGAAACGAACATTACTAAAGTAGTAGATCCATGGGGAGGCTCTTATTACGTTGAAAAACTAACTCATGATTTAGCGAACAAAGCATGGGAGCTCATTGAGGAAGTAGAAGAACTAGGGGGCATGACCAAAGCCATAGAAGCTGGAATACCAAAAATGAGAATAGAGGAGGCTGCGGCTCGAAAACAAGCGCGAATCGACTCAGGGCAAGATAGCATTATTGGTGTAAATAAATTTAAAATCAACAAGGAAACAGAAATCGAATTATTAGAAGTCGATAATAAAGCCGTTAGAAAAGAACAAATAGAACGGTTAGCTACTCTTAAAAAGAGTAGAAATGAAAAGGAGACTCAACTTGCATTATCAAATCTAACCAAAGGGGCATTAATCGAACAAGGCAATCTCTTAGAATTAGCGATAGATGCTGCTAGAAAAAGAGCCTCGCTAGGTGAAATTACATTGGCGCTGGAACAAGTATTTGGAAGACATAAAGCAACTATTCGATCAATATCAGGGGTATATTCACACGAAGTAAAAATGGATGAGAATTTTAGAGAAGCAAAACAACTTTCTGACCAATTTGCTACGTTAGAAGGAAGAAGACCACGAATTTTAGTGGCAAAAATGGGCCAAGATGGTCACGATAGAGGAGCCAAAGTAATTGCTACCAGCTTTGCCGACTTAGGGTTTGATGTAGACATAGGCCCTCTTTTCCAAACACCCAAAGAAGTAGCGCAACAAGCTACTGAAAATGATGTTCATATTATAGGTGCTTCTAGTTTAGCTGCAGGTCATAAAACATTGATTCCTGAACTTATTCAGTATCTTAAAGAATTAGGCAGACCAGATATTATGGTTATTGCTGGTGGTGTAATTCCTCCTAATGATTATGATTTTTTATTAAAAAAAGGGGTTTCTGGTGTTTTTGGCCCTGGCACTATTATCGCTAAAGCTGCAAAAGAAATTTTAATTAAGTTGATGAATGAGTGAATTTAAACAAAGCTTTGGTTAAGTTTATATACTGTATAATAAATAGTGTTATGAAAAATTCAATCTCAAAAATCGGTATAGGTATTTGTTTTTTTCTATTGATCACACCTATTCGTTCGGATGGGCAAACCAAATGGGAAAAATCATTATACAAAGCAGATGAATATTACGACATTGGAGATTACGCAAAATCAATAAAATCGTTATCTAAATTCAATAAAAAAGCCTCAAAAAAACTTGGTTCTGACCATGAATACCTTTTACAGTACCAACTACAAATGGCTCAGAATAGTTTGGCTTCTGGGTTTTTAGATGACTTCACCTCACGAATTACAGAGACCGTTGCAAGTAGCTCAAGAAAATTTGGTGACAATACCGTTGATCACGCAAAAATATTATTAGAATCTGCAGAACTATATATTGTATATGGCAACTTCTTAATTGCTGAAAACTATGTGGAAGAAGCAAAAAAAACAATCGAATCAAGTGGGCGAATAGAAGATAATTTAAGTGCTAAAATTCAATTAACAACTGCAGAAATATATTCAGGACAAGGCTACTACAACAAAGCTTTGTCCTACATTGAAGATATTGAAAAATACTTTGCTAACAGAGCCGTTTCTAAAGAAACATATGTAGACGCCCTATCTGGAAAATTAAAAACAAGAAAACTGAACCCCAAAGAGGTTCAAGATAGGTTAAGTGACTATGCAACATTGTTGATTTTAAGAGCTAAAACAATAGGGAAACAAGGCGAAATATTTAAAGCCGATTCGGAATTTGCTAAAAATTCATTTTGGATAAACAGAAACCTAGGAAATCAACATATAAAAATCATAGAAAATAATTATTTCTGGGGAAAAATGTTAGAAGCTAATGGGGTTCTCGATTTAAAGAATGCATTAAAGGAAGCCAGCTTTGAAAAATCACTTTCTTTAATGAAAAAAAAATATTCAGAGACACATTATTTAGCTTTTGATATTTATGAAAGTTTAATGAAAAACTATCTTCATCGAGGCGAAAACGGGAAGTATAGGGAAATTAGCAATGAATTTGAAAAAATAATTAAAAAGAATTTTAAAAAAACGAGCATACATTACGCCACAATCAGCACAATACAATTTAACACCAAACTTGACAAAAATAAAACTTCTAAGTTATTGGTGAATGCTGGCAGTTTATTAACAAGCAATAGTGCCATACCAAAATATCACAAAAAAAGAGTGGAGGTTTTAGCGTTTTTAACTAAAGTGGCTTTATCTGAAAAAAATTACAAACATGCCGAATCTTACTTAACCGATTTATTAGAAATAAAGCGAAATTTATTTGGAGAATTATCTCCTGAATTTCATCTTTCAAAAATAAAACTGGCTAATTTTTATCTTGATTTTACAAGTAAATTTAAAGAAGCTGGCGAGATATATAACACAAGTTTTGAAGGAATAATAGAAAAAGAAATTGACATAAAACATGTAGATTATATTGACATATTAAATCACATGGCCCTTTATTTCGAACAAAATGACGACTACAAAAAGGCTTCTGAAACACTAAAAGATGCTTTAATTGCCGCCCAAACCAAATATCAAAATACTGACATCGCTTACGGTATTGAACTAGATAAAATTGCTAATTTAAAAATTAATATTGGTGAATATCAAGAAGCTGAAGAATACATTAAGAACGCCATGTCTATCTTGATAGACCATAGAAAAAATGACAATGACATAATTCACTATATAAAAGCATTAGAAACAAAAGCAAAACTTGAAGCAATTAAAGGTGACTTTGAAGAGGCAGAAAACCACATTAGTGCCGCACAAAAACTTTTGCGAAAAACAGATGATAAAGTGGGCTACAACGAGCTTTCTTCTCAGGAAGAACTCGCCTATTTAGATATTGCCCTTGGCAAATATTCTGCTACTGAAAAAATACTGTTAAATGTCATCAATACCTATCAAAAATTATACGGAAAAGAATCCAGAAACATTATTCGTCCATTAACTAACTATGGGAAATTAAAACTAATTACTGGAGATTATACAGAAGCTGAAAAAATAACTAGAAGAGTCAATAATTTAGCCCTATCAATATATGGGGAAAATTCCACAAAAACTGCTTCAACATACATCCTATTAGCCGAGTTAACAACAACATTAGGCGATTACGACAAGGCTTACGAATACATTTCAAAAGCCATTCCTATTCAAGAGACTGCATTCGGAAGAAATCACATTGAAGTAGCAAGATCCATAGCACAGAAAGGTTTAATTCTATATTATCAAGGAGGTTTTAATGATAAATCTGAGAGATTATTAAGAGAATCAGTCTCAATTATTGCACAGTCCTTGGGTAAAAGCAACCCTATGTACGCTGTAGGCCTTAAAGATCTTGCTTCAATAGAAATTGCACAAAAAAAATATAACGAAGCTTTCAATTCATTAGAATTATCAGAGAAAATTTGGATCTCGAAAGTAGGAAAGCGCAATAATATTAATGCAGCTGAAATATATGTGCTTACTGGAGACTTATACTATCATCAATACAGCTATGATAGAGCAGAAGAGTATTATGGAAAAGCAAAAACACTTTACGAGAAATTTTTTAGTGATAAACATCCTGATTATATAAAAGTAATTTCAAAGCTTAGTAAAGTATATTACATGAAGGGTGAAACCAACAAGGCTGAAAACACAATTAATGAAGCCATAGACAATTATAATTTATTTATAAAAAATTATTTCCCTTCATTGAGTGAACGAGAAAAAACTAAATTCTGGAATACGATAAAACAAGATTTCGAATTTTTTAACACACTTGCGCTAAGCCAAACTACTGAAAATAAAAAATTAATGGAAAAAGTATACAATAATGCGCTTACTACTAAAGCATTACTGCTAAGCTCATCCATCAAAATTCGTCAGAACATTATGACCAGTGGGGATAAGGAGTTAATTGAAAACTATGAGAAATGGTTATCAAATAAGGACTTACTTACACAGGCACTTTCCATGAACAGTGAACAGCTTACTGAAAATAACATTAACCCATCCCAATTAGCAAGAGAAGTAGAGTTATTGGAAAAAGAATTAAGTCAGAAGTCCGATGCCTTTAAATCAGATGACTCTCAAATTACATGGGAAAGTATTCGTGAGTCATTAGGGCCTAATGAAGTAGCAATAGAAATGATTCGTTTCAGGCATTTTAATCATGTATTTACCGATTCAGTAATCTATGCAGTCCTGTATTTGAAAAACCAAAAAGGCACACCTCGCCCTAGTGTTTCTCTAATTACTAATGGTAAAGATTTGGAAAATAAATACTTTAAATCGTATCGAAATAGCATTATTTATAAAATCGAAGATCGATATTCTAAAGAAGCATATTGGGAACCAATAAAAAATATAGCAGGAAATAATGCTACCATATATTTATCCTCCGATGGTGTATATAACCAAATCAATTTAGAAACGATCCCTACTTCTGATAACAAATATGTTTTAGATGACTCTAATATTATTTTAGTAAGTAATACCAAAGATGTATATATAAATAAGAACAAAGCTGCTCAAGAAAAGAACGAAAACCGAATTCTTATGTTTGGAAACCCTGATTTTTATTTAAGTGCAAATGCATCGAATCAGATTGCTAATTTACCTGGCACAAAAAAAGAAATTGACGAACTAAAAGACTTATTACTTCGAAAAGGATGGATAGCACAAGATTACATGGATGTAAGCGCAAGAGAAGAGCAACTGAAATTAATTGATAGCCCAAAAGTTTTCCATATCGCCACCCATGGATTTTTCAGAGGTTCAGATGACATGCTAGCACAAAAAAACAGTTTAAATGTTAATCGTAATAAAACATTTGACAACCCTCTTCTCAGAACTGGGTTACTTCTTACAGGTGCTGGAGATATTCTAGACAAAACTAAACTAAATTACAATACTAACAGTGGAATACTTACTGCTTATGAAGCCATGAACCTAAACCTTGACAGAACAGAATTGGTAGTATTGAGTGCTTGCGAAACAGGGTTAGGAGATTTACAGGTAGGTGAAGGAGTATATGGTTTACAACGTGCATTTCTTGTTGCTGGTGCAAAATCACTAATTATGAGTATGTTTAAAGTAGATGATGCTGCTACTCAAAAACTCATGGTTAGTTTCTATCAAAAATGGCTCGAAACAGGGCAAATGAGACAATCATTTATCAATGCAAAAAAAGAAGTTAGAAATGAATATCATGAACCAATTTACTGGGGATCTTTCATTATGATAGGAATGGAATAATTCAGAATCACATATAATATTAAACGCTAAACTAAAATGTATGTCAAAAACTGAAAAAACGATCACACTAAAAAAATGGAAAAATGACCTCTATATCATTATTTTTGAAGCAGATACGTTTTGGGGTAAAGTTTTCGATATTACTTTATTGATTTCAATTTTGCTTAGTGTAGCTGTAGTAATGCTCGAAAGTGTAGCTTACCTTAAATTAACTTACGGTAAAATTTTTAATATTTTGGAATGGAGTTTCACCATTCTATTTACCTTAGAATACATAGCACGCTTGATTGTTATAAAAAAACCTGCCAAATATATCTTTAGTTTTTTCGGAATAGTTGATTTACTTTCTATCATTCCAACTTACCTAAGTTTATTTGTGGTAGGATTTCATTCACTACTCGTAATAAGAAGCTTGCGCTTACTTCGTGTTTTCAGAATTTTCAAGTTAGTGAGATTTTTAGGAGAAGCTTCTCAATTAAATAAAGCACTTAAAGCCAGTCGTGCAAAAATTATTGTCTTTATTGGTGTCGTAAGTATCTCGGTTGCAATTCTTGGCACATTGATGTATTTGATTGAAGGCGGTGAAAATGGTTTCACTAGTATTCCTAGAAGCATTTACTGGGCCATCGTAACTTTAACTACAGTTGGGTATGGAGACATTGCTCCGCATACTGTTCTTGGTCAAACTATTGCTTCGCTAGTAATGATACTTGGGTATGGAATAATTGCAGTACCGACTGGAATCGTTACCTCTGAAATGGCAAAACAAAACAACAAACCTAATACCAAAGCATGCTCTTCGTGCAGTCGAGAGGGGCACGACAACGATGCTGAATTCTGCAAATATTGTGGTGAGTCAATCTAGTAGTGCTAATTACAAACTAATTTCAGTTTAAATAGTTGCATTTTCTTAATTTTTCGTATATTCACAATAATTTTTCGTATACAAAGTACTTTTTCAACTATTGTAGCTTCTATTTTTTTGCTACTAAAAACTTATTAGTCATGCTTCTTCCTAGCGCATTAATCAACAACAGACATACTGTATTCATTATTTGTTTATTAATTTCCATTTCTTCATTTGCACAAAGTAACATCCCTAAAGATACTAAGTGTTATGTGATTGTTGGTGCTTTTAATTTAGAGCGAAATGCAGCATTATTTAAAAATTTTCTTGAAAAGAAAAATTTAAAAACTTCGTATAGAAAAAATACATATCGAAATTTGTACTACGTTTATTCCTTTGAATCTAAAGATAGAGAAGAAACAAAGAATGAATTATTTAAATTAAGAAAAGAGTATTCTTTTATAAAAGATTCCTGGTTATATGCAGGAAACTTTAAAGGCCCTCACATCCCCTCAGATCAATGGATAATAGCTCCTAAAGAACCTGAAGTTGTTGAAACCAACAACAATGAAACCCCAATAAAAGAACAAATATCAACTCCTCCTCCTGTGGAAATAGTTGAAAAAACTGAAGAAATAGAGTCAATTGCTGAAGTTGAAAAAATCACCCCACCACCACTTGAAGAAAATACCTATCGAATATACATAAATGCTTTCGATGCCACTTCATTAAAAGAGGTTACAGGGAAATTTTCTATTATTGATACTGAACGAAGTAAAACTATTCAAGATATAAATACGCATGAATCTGTCGTTATAAAAAAACCAAGTAATGCTACAAATAAAATAACGGTAATGTCAAATCTTTTTGATTATAGAAGAGTAGACCATACCATTGATTTAGATGAACCATTAACAGATGCTGGGGAAGTAGTAGAATTACTTGGTGATACCATCTTATTAAATTTCAATCTTCTTCGTTTCAATAAAGGAGACATAATGACAATGTGGGAAGTGTATTTTTTCAAAGATGCTGCCATAATGAAAGAACAGTCAATTACTCAGTTGAATCAATTACTTAGAATGATGCAATCTAACCCCAAGATGAAAATTAAAATTCATGGTCATACAAATGGAAATTCACATGGAAAAGTATTACACTTAAGTGAAGGGGATAAAAATTTCTTTTCCATAACAGGAGGTAAACATGAAGAGATACAAGCAAGTGCTAAAACATTGTCAGAATATCGTGCATACACTATTCAACATTGGTTAATTGGCCAAGGAATTGAAGAAGATAGAGTAGAAAGTGTAGGTTGGGGAGGCAAGAAAATGATATACGATAAGCATGATACTCAAGCTCATAAAAATGTAAGGGTGGAAATTGAAATTATAGAAGAGTAAGTTGAATTCTGAAACATAAAAAAAAGAGGCACTAATAAATTGACCTATCAAACAATGTTTCATTAAAAGAAGTCAACAATAACACAACATTATTTCGTCAACTTATATCTTTTTCGTTTGATAGTAATCCAACTTCATCATTTAAGTCTGCATTAATTTTAGACAATATAACTGAAAAGCACCCTTCTATTATCTCTAATAAATCATACACTCAATTATCAACAGGGGATGTGAACTCTCCAATTAATCTACGTCACGTTCTATTGTTAGGTTGCTCTCTAGGGCTCAAGATTCAAATTCCTGAAAGGCAACTTGTACACTTGTTAATCAGTGTTTTATATAGCTTAATACTGCTCAAACACCAACAGCCATAAAGATACATTGCATGCAAATTCTGTTAAATCAGTCATTCAAAATCCTGAGTTAAAAAACGAATTAATTAAAAATAGTGGTTCAAAATCAATTACCTTTTGCTAGCGTTGGCATTAAATCAAAAGGAAATAAAATTTTAAAAGCACTAGACAAAATTAAATAATTTCCACTTCCTTTTCAGTAAGCTCAATTCCCAACTCACTTAACTCATTTAAAATTGGGGTATATATCTGTTTATCAATAGGAATATGAACTCCTTTTAAACTAATCTCACCGTTAAGTATTAATTTAGTAGCGATTCCCATTGGCAAACCAACTGTTTTTGACATCCCTGTTTGAATCATATCCTCTCCAATCGACACCATTGTTGATTGTATCTGTCTAGGTTTTCCATTATCTAAAAAATCAAACTTATGCCACATAACAATCATATCTCGATCTTCACTATTCAGCGTCCATTTTTTCTTTAAAATATGTTCTAAAACTTGAGCAGGAGTTCCGTTTTCTAAACCTATTTTCTCATCATCGAATACACCTATCCACCTTAATCGATACATTTCCTGTCCATCCATATCTAAACCAAGGTAATGTGCTAACTTGAGCTCTACAGAATCATTAGGATTAAATGAAAGAAAAGAATTAATATAATCTCTATGAGTCATATCCTTCACTCCTTCCATCTGATAGGTATCATCAGTAGCACCAAGCTGAACAAATATATCCCAAGCTTTACAGTACCCTGACCTTCTAAAAGTACCTCTATACAATGTTTTTATTCCTCTTAAATTATAAACATCCAAATACTTAAGAGAATCTCTATTAGCATATCCTTCGAAATATCCATAACCAGGTATATGTACCTGCTCAGTTCTACGAAACAAACGGTGATAAGGGATGAATTTATATTTTCCTTCCTGTATAAATTTTACAGACCCTGTTCCTGCTAAAACAACATTTCTAGGATTCCAAGTAAACTTATATTCCCATGGATTCTCTTCTTCACTTGGTGCTAATAATCCACCCGTAAACGATTCAAATGAAGTAAGCGTATGCCCCTCTCCTCTTATCATATCTATTACCTTCATGGCAGACATATGATCAATACCAGGATCTAACCCACACTCATTAAGTAATAAAACACCCTTTTCTTTTGCTTTATTGTCAAGAGCTTTCATTTCAGGGGATACATATGAAGCTGTAATTAAATGTACTCCCAAATCAACACAAACTTCAGCAACCAAAACATGAAATGAAGCAGGAAGCATTGAAACAACAATATCAGCATCGCCAATAATTTTAATCCTATCTTCATTATTATTAACATCAAATTGTAAAGCTACAGCATTGTGCACTCCTCTTATTTTTTCGCTTGCTATATCAAAAGAATAATCTGCTATAGTTACTCTCCAATTTTCTTTTTCAGCATTTTTTAATAAATAATCAATAAGGGAAGAAGAAGATCTTCCCGCTCCTATAATCAATATCTTATGCATTTTTGTCTGTTTGTTTACCTTTGATATTTCCAGTTTCAAAGTAAATCAATTCATTAGGTATATTTTAAAAAAAACAAACTTTCTTTACTGTTTTTTCTTTTCTTATTATTATAGAATAAATTTCTATCTTAGTCATCATTCTAACAATACCATATTAAATTGAGAGACCATAAAATTATATACAAAAACAACGGGGAAATTCCCTCTGATGAGCTTAGCTTAATAGAGCATGCTCTTGAAGCTACTTTCAATGCCTATGCTCCTTATTCTAACTTCAATGTTGGAGCAGCTATTCTTTTAGATGATGGTTCTATTATTAAAGGTGCTAATCAAGAAAATGCAGCATTTCCATCGGGTTTATGTGCTGAACGTGTAGCAATTTTTCATATCATGAATTCCTTTCCAAATCAAAAAATATTAAAAATCGCAATAACAGCAAGAAAAGAAAAATCTACTGATCACTTTCCTGCTGCCCCATGTGGGGGATGTCGTCAAGTAATGTTGGAACAAGAACAAAAACAGGGAAAACCCATCGAGGTTATCTTTCAAAGTAATGAAAATTGGATAAAAATCTCTTCTACCTTAGAGTTACTTCCATATAGCTTCGATAAAAATTCGTTAAAATAAAAAAAATCAAATTACTCTTATTCATTCATTTTTTGTAGATTAACTGTTCGAATCAATTTAGAATTTTGTTATTTGCAATCTATTTATTATTTAAATTGAACTCTAAATAACTTATAACTTTTTTATATGAAACTGAATTTGAAGAACCCCACTATCAGGGAACGCATTTATTTCATTATCTTCTTATTCCTTTTATCAGCTCTATTTAGCGGAGCTATACTCCACTATTTGCATAATAACACAAAAAAAACATTATCTCAGCTAAGCGCTGTTCATCATCTTCAAAATCAAGTAGTCCTTATAAACGAACATTTTAATACTATTTTTGAAAGAAATATTTTCGATTCAAAAGAAGAGCTAATAAATCTAGAAAAAGAGATTAATACAAACATTTCTTCAATACTTTATGGCGGTAATACCACCTACTTTACTGAAAAAATAAATCCATTAACTGGAAATGAATCAAAAGACTTTAAGGAGGTTGATTCTGTCTGGAAAACATGCTCATCAAACCTTACTATTATCCAAAACCTTCCTCAAAAAATGGATTCATCATTTAATGAAGACAGGGTTATCTTGATGAATGATTCAACAACTCAACGTATATCAATTACAAAAACAATATTAGTTAACAACTCTAAAATGAAAGAAGCCATAAAAATAGCTTCCTCATCAGTAGATAAACTTAGAAAAGTTAACGAAAAGGTGTTGAACAACATTATTATAAAAATAGAAGACAGTTATTCAACATATAACATCTCATTTCTAGTTTTAGGTGTCATAAACATATTCATATTTGGATTTTCATATATCTGGATAAAAACTAAGGTGGTCAAACCTATACAATCAGTTGGCAAACAAGCACAATTAGTTGCTAAAGGAGATATAAATGCTCGTATTGATTATACCAATAATGATGAAATAGGAACAATAACATCGGCCATTAATGTTATGGCTACGTATTTACAAAATTCATCTGAATTTGTGCATCAAATTGGGGAAGGAAACCTTGAAAGTAACTTTCAAGGAGTTAATGCAACAGAAATAAACAAAACTAGCCTAGCTCATGCGCTTATTTCTATGAGAGATAAGCTGAAAGCAATAACTAATAAAGATGAAAAACGAAATTGGGCTACTCAAGGAGTAGCAAAATTTGCCAATATTATTCGAAATAATAACTCGAATATTGAAAAATTGAGCAGTGTAATTATGTCTTCGATTGTCGAATACCTAAACACAAATCAAGGATGTATGTATATCCTGAATAAAGATGAAACAGATACTCCCTATTTAAGCTTAAGCGCATATTATGCCTTCAATATTGAGAAATTTCATAAAGAAAAAATATTGCTTGGTGAAGGGTTAGTAGGACAAACATTTCTTGAAAGAAAAACCACCTATCTTCTTGAGATACCTGAAGAGTACATGAAATTAAAATCTGGACTTGGCAGTATTAATCCGCACGCTATACTTATCGTACCTCTAATTGTTAACGATGAAGCTTTTGGCGTAATAGAATTAGCATCATTCAATGAAATAGAATCTTATAAGATAGAGTTTATAGAACAACTTGGAGAAATGATTGCTTCTGCTATTTCAAACGTAAGGAATAATGAAAACACGCAACTACTTCTAGACAATGCACAAAAATTAACAGAACGAATGAAATCTCAAGAAGAGGAAATGCGTCAATATATATTAGAAGACCTTTCTACTTCCTCAGAAAATGACACTGAAAATAATCAACATAATCAAATGATTGTTTCTGCATTGGAAACAACTTTTGCTACCGCTGAACTATCTATTGAAACTAATGTGATCAATGCTAATATTGAATTACTAAAATATACTGGGTACAATAACGTGGAAGACCTTATCGGTCAAAACATTTCTCAACTTATTGTTTCCCATAACAAAGAGAACTTACCAATTGACTATTTTTCTGATTTAAAAAATGGAAAAATTATTCAAGGGGTGTTCTATATAAACAAAGTGTTACTCAATATAGTAATGACACCAGCAAAATCAATGGATAAAGGATATGACCGAGTTTTGTTTTTTGCTCATCCAGCAGATAACATTCCGCCTTCTACAAATGAAAAAAATCTATCTGATTTAGAAGAAGAATTACAACAAAATGTAGAATCACTACAATTAACAGAAGAAGTAATTCTAAATAAAATCAATTATTTTAACATAATTGATGAAGCAATGGGAATTGGTTTAATAGAAGAATTAGAAATTATTTTCGCTACTCAAGCATTAAAAAATACGTTTAATGAACTAGCCGTTTCAAACCAAATTTCATCTTTGAATAAAATCTTAGATACAGACTCAATTACAAAAATCAAAGAAGCTATTATTAATGGGGTCGAGATAAATATCAGCGTAACGAACACAAAAAATGATGAATTAAAATTAAAAGTAATTCCTATAAAGGGATCAAAACAGACAATAATTATATCTTATAAATAATTTTTTATTAATTTTTAAATATAAATCGGTTAAATAATTAATTAGTTATTATCTTAATAACCCATTAGTATACTATCTTTATAAAATAAATATACTGGTGAAGTTGATGGACATGGATTTACAATCATAAGAATATGGCGGATATCGAAATTGCAGACATAAAAAAAATTGCTGAAGTAGTAAAAAGGAAGTACAATTACGATTTTACCAATTATGCTATGTCCTCTTTTAAAAGACGAATTCAACGGATTCTAGATTATTTTAAAATAAGTTCTGTTGACGCTCTAATAAAAAGACTTTCTGATGATGCTTCTTTTTTTGAAGAATTTCTTGTGGAAATAACGGTTAACGTGACAGAAATGTTTCGCGACCCTTCATTTTGGAGGGTTTTAAGAGATGACATTATCCCTGCAATCATGTTAAATCATGATAAAATTAGAATTTGGCATGCAGGATGTTCTTCAGGAGAAGAAGTTTTTTCAATGGCAATTATGTTAAGGGAACTAGGAGTACTTCAGAATTCTCAATTAATAGCAACAGATTTAGATAAAGAAATATTAAAGCGGGCAAAGTCAGGGAAATATTCACTGAAAAACATGGAATTAAATGAAAAAAACTATATCCGGTTTCAAGGAAATTCTTCATTAAAAGATTATTATTCCGAACAAAAAGGAGTTGCTGTAATGGATCCTTCTTTAGTTGAAAATGTGTCTTTTCGAGAACATGACTTAGTAAAAGGAGAAGTGTTCAATAAGTTTGACCTTGTTCTTTGTCGAAATGTAATGATCTACTTCAATCAATCTTTACAAAACGAAGTACTAAAAAAATTCCATGAGAGTTTATTCAAGTTTGGATACTTAATTATAGGATCAAAGGAATCATTGATATGGTGTGATATCGCAAATAAATTTATAGTTGTGAATAATGAAGAAAAAATTTACAAAAAGTTTAAGGATTAAGATTTCCACTATTTTTTAGTGATTCCATAAAATGAACAAATACGATTTAAGCAATAGATACAAGGCCATAGTAATTGGTGGATCAGCAGGTAGTTTTCAAGGTATAACTAGAATTCTATCAAGCATATCACCCGATTTCAACATCCCTATCATCATGTGCTTACATCGACTAAAACATGTTAGAAACGGGTTTGTTGAAGCGTTATCACTTAAAAGTGTGATTTCCGTAACAGAGCCATATGACAAAGAACCGATTAAAAAAGGAAAAGTGTATTTAGCACCATCTAATTACCATATGTCTATTGAATTAGGGAATTATTTCAGTCTATCTACGGAAGATATGGTCAATAACTCCCGACCAGCTATTGACATTACCTTAGGCACTTCTGGATATGTGTATAGAGATAAATTGATTGGCATTTTACTTTCTGGAGCAAATAAAGATGGTGCTTTAGGTATGAAGAATATAAAAAATAAAGGCGGTATGACCATAGTACAAGACCCAAAAGAATGTATGATTGACACCATGCCATCGGCTGCCATAAATGTTACTGAAATTGATTATGTTATGAAAGTAAATGAGATTATCTCTTTTTTAAATGAATTAAATTCGCATTATAAATAATTGTAAGTATGAGCGATAAAAACAAAAACATCAACTATTTATTCACGATACTGTTCATTATCAGCATTATCTACACTACGCTAAGACTTTTTAGCTTACAAGACGACTTGATTTTAAGTTCAACAGTTTTAGATTCAAGCCAAGCATCTTTATTGTCACCCGTATTATTTCAATTATATATTGCTGTTGGCACGGTAATCCTTTCTGGAATTATTGTTTTAATATTAGGATTCAAATCTAATCATCTACTAAATGAAAATCATATAGCGGATAATTCAAGTAAAAACGTAAATAAAGCAGAAGGACGAGAAACTGAAACAGAAGCTGAAACAGATATAGAAAAATCTACAACCGATACAGAATTTATAAAAGTAGCCTTGAAAGACACTAAAGACAAAAAGGATAAATTCAGTATTACTTTAACTGCCATTTGCAAAAAATTAGAAATAGGACAAGGTGCAGTTTATGTTCCAAAAGAAATTAAAGGAATCCGATTTGTTGAATTTTATGTTGGCTATGCTTTTAGTATTGCCGAAAGTGAAACTATTAAATTTGAGTATGGAGAAGGACTCATTGGACAGGTTGCAAAAGAAGGAGACACTTTAATAATAGATGAAATACCTGAAAATTACATAAACATAATTTCAGGTTTAGGAAAAGCATCACCAAAACATTTGCTTATTATGCCTTTATATAAAGGAAAAATGATTGAAGCTGTTATTGAATTAGCATCTTTTACTGAATTTTCAAAAGAAAGTGTTAACTTAATAAAAGAAAGTTTCAACCTTCTTGTTGTTTCCCCTTCTGGAGAAGGTAAAAAAACTAAAGCAACTAGTCAAACAAAAAAAGACCAAGAAAAAGCTAAGGAGTTAGGCGAAATAAAAAATAAAAAATAAAACTGAACCAATATTTAAATTGAATCATGTTTAGAAATATAAAAATAGGGACAAAAATAACTGCTGTAGTAATTACAATAGTACTTATAACTGTAGCTACCATAAGTTATTTAACCTACAATCTAAGTAAAAAATCTATTGAACGAAGGCAAGATGATAACTTGAATGTTCTTGCCAATATTCGAGTAGATAAGATCAACTCATATGTAACTCAAATTGATAAAAACGCACACTTAATCGCATCTTCAGAATTAGTGAAAAATGCTGTTATAAATGTAAATTCGTCTGAAACTACTTCAAATTCATCCGCAATGGATCCTTTTGGAAGTGGTGATCCATTTGGTGCTTCACTATCCAGTCAAGGAGGAGATGATGCAATGGATTTTTTCTTATCATCATCTACTGAAGATGATTTAAAAATATACATTAATGATGTAAATAATGCTTTTGAATATACAGATATCGCAATTACAGACCCAGATGGATTAACCTTATTTTCAACTGATATAAAAAAAGAAAAAAACATATACCCTACTCCTACAAAAGAGTTTGTTAGCCTTGCAAATGATAGCTTAATTTATAGTAGTACTTTTATAGAAGAGAACGAATTTTATATAATAAACGGAACACCTATTAAAGATAATTTTGACGTAACTATAGGACTTGTGTTTATTAAATTTAAAATAAGCACGATGTATAATATTTTACAAGATTATACAGGGTTAGGGAATAGTGGAGAAGTTGTGTTAGGCACTCAAGATCCAAGTGGTACACGAATAATTTATCTTAACCCACTAAGAAATAATAATAATGAAATTCTTAGTCCTAAGAAATGGGAAAATAATTTAGCTAACGCTACTCCTATTCAACTTGCTATTGAAGGGAAGAATTTTGCAGGTAAAGAATTTGACTATAATGGAGTACCAATACTTGCTGCTTGGAGAAGCATTCCCAAGTTGAATTGGGGATTAGTAACCAAAATTAATCAAGAAGAAGTATATTCTGAGATTGAAACTCTTCTTTTAAAATTCCTGTTTTCAGGACTATTTATAGCCTTAATAACATCCTTTATTTCTATTTTATTTTCAAAAATGCTTGTAGCTCCTGTACAAGTATTGAAAAGTACTCTCGATTTAGTTGGACAAGGTATTTTACCAGGAGAGGTGAAATTAAAATCAAACGATGAAGTAGGTCAAATGGCATCTACTGTAAACCATTTAGTACATGCATTAAAAAGGACTGCTGGGTTTGCCAACCAAATAGGTACTGGTGATTTTGATGCTAAATTCAAGCCTTTAGGAGAAAATGATGCGCTAGGATTATCGTTGATTACGATGAGAGACAATTTAGTAGAGGCCGAAAAACGAGATAACGAACGAAATTGGATTGTTACTGGTGTAGCCGAAATTGGAGAAATACTACGTATTCATAACAACTTAGAAGATTTAGGAGATGATGTTCTGAAATTCATCATCAAGAAAATAGAGGCCATACAAGGAGCATTATATATAGTAGAAGAGGATGATGATCTTTTTGATGAACATGGTGTCATCTCTTTAAAATCAAGCTATGCTTACAATAGAAAAAAATACATTCAAAAAGATTTTAAATTTGCAGAAGGGCTTGTTGGGCAAGCTGCAGTAGAGCAGGACACTATTATTAGAACCGAAATACCAAACGATTACGTAACACTCACTTCAGGTATTTTGGGTGATCAAAAACCCACATGTATTCTCATAGTACCCCTTATTACAAACGAAAAAGTTTATGGTGTACTTGAATTTGCAGGCTTCAAACGGTTTTCTGATGTTCAAATAAAGTTTGTAGAGGAACTGAGTTTAATTCTAGCGCGTACCGTCTTTAATATGAAGGTAAATGATCGCACTAAAATCCTTTTAGAAGAATCACAAACCATGAGTACTGAACTTCAAGAAAAACAAGAAGTTCTGCGTCAAAATGCCGAAGAAATGCAAGCTACTCAAGAAGAATTAACGCGTTCTAATGCTCAACTAGAAGAACAGATTGAAGAGGTTAATCGTACACAAAAAAGAATGCAGTTGCTATTAGAAAATGCTTCTGAGGTAATTACAATATATGAAGAAGATGAGACTATTCGCTATATAAGTCCTTCTGTAGAACCCATTTTAGGATACAGCCAGAATGAACTTATTGACACAAAAGATATTGATTTTGTTCTTCCTGAATACGTCCCTATTGTAAAAGATATGTTTAAACAATTATTGGACAACCCCTATGAACAAGTTACCGTCCAGTATGAATATAAAACTAAATCAGGGAAGCCTATCTGGATTGAATCAACGGGAACTAACTTTATGTCAAACCCTGCCATCCATGGCATGATTGTTAATTCAACTGACATTACAGAAAGAAGGAGAGCAGAACAAGAACAAAGAATGCGTAGTAAAATGCAAGCGCTATCGGAAAATTCTCCTGATTTAATTACTAGACTAGAAAATGACGGCCCTATTTCATACATAAACCCAGTTATTGAGAAGATTACTGGTAAAAAGCCTGAACGATATTTAAATAAAAACTTAGTTGATACAGATATAAATAAATCAATTATTGATCAATGGTTAGAGATAATAGAAAATGTAAAAAATACTAATGAAAATATTGTTGATGAAATAGATTTCATTTCTGAAGAAGGAAAGCGTATCATGCATGTAAATGCTATACCTGAATTTGACGAATTAAAAAATCTAGAATCTGTCTTAGTAGTTTCTCATGATATTACAGAAAGAAAGTTAATCGAACTAGAGGTTCAAAACAAGAACAAAAAAATTAATGACAGTATAAACTACGCTAAACGTATTCAAGGAGCTATATTACCTAACACCAATATTATTAATCGTACACTACCAGACTCATTTATTTTTTACAAACCTAAAGACGTTGTTAGTGGTGATTTCCCTTGGTATGTTCGAGTAGGTGAAGATATATATATTGCTGCTGTCGATTGTACAGGTCATGGCGTTCCTGGTGCACTCTTATCATTAATTGGGTATTTCCTATTAAACGATATCGTTAGAAGTAGAAAAATAAGCGACCCAGGAATAATTCTTGATCAATTAGATGAAGGTGTCACTACTACTCTCCGACAAGATCAGGACGATTCTAAAACAAAAGACGGAATGGATATCGCCCTTTGTAAAATAAATACTGAAAATCGAACTGTAGAATACGCTGGTGCTCACCGTCCATTATACGTGATGAAAAATCATGAAATGGAGGAGATTAAAGGAAATAAATTTGCCATTGGCGGAGGTATTTATAAAAATCAGACCAATTTCACGAACACTAAATTATCTTTAAAGAAAGGTGACTCTATATACTTCTGTTCTGATGGATTTCCTGACCAATTTGGAGGTCCCGAGAATAGGAAATTTGGACCAAAACGAACGAGACAAATTATTCACGATGTACACGAGAAATCAATGCGTGAAGCTTCAGAAGAATTTGAAAAGCAATGGTTTGGATGGCAAGGTGAAGAAAAACAAACTGATGATGTATTATTAATCGGGATAAAATTTTAACTTAGGAAATTAAGCATTGGTTTGATTTCCAATGTTATTGTTAATACTTTTAAATAATTGAATAATAAATAAAAATGCCAACTCATGAAATATATCTATGAATTGCACAAAAGCATGGTAAATCATGACCTGATTTTGGTGTACGAAGGAGAGTTTACTCAAGAAATTACAAAATCGGTTTTATCCATGGCTGAACGTAACATGGATTCTTCGGGAGAAGAATCAGCCATAAAAAGGAAAGTATTCAACGTAATGGTAGAATGCCTTCAAAATGTGGTGAGACATGCTGATCAATTAAATAATAACCCAAATCATAATGCTGTCTTTATGATTGGAAAACATGATGAACAGTATACTATCATATCTGGAAACCCTATTAAAGATGAATTTATCTCGATCGTAAAAGATAAAATTGACGAAATCAACACCTTGGATAGAGATGGGTTAAAACAACTTTATAAAAACATTATAAAAACTACCGAAATCTCTGAAAAAGGTGGTGCAGGACTAGGATTTGTGGACATGGCACGTAAATCTGGACAAAAATTAGAATATGATTTTGAAAAAATGGAAAATGGATATTCTTTTTTCTCTCTAAAATCTTGTATTAAAAGACAATAACATTATTACTGATATTAACTATAAAAAATTACAACCGATATGGAAATTTTAAATCTGGAAGGAGCTGAAGATACCCCAAAAATAATCTTAGACAAAGGAAATGAAATATATGAAATATCAGGAAGATCTCTACCTGAAGATTCGGCAGAATTCTATCAACCTGTTTTAGACTGGATTGAAGAATACAATTCAAGTCCTAACGCTGAGACTGAGTTTGTTTTTAAATTAGAGTATTTTAACACAGCATCTTCAAAATTAATTTTAGATGTTCTTTCAGCGCTTGAAGATGTTGAAGGATGCAAAATAATTTGGTATTTTCATGAAGACGATGAAGATATGGAGGAAGCTGGTGAAGAATTTTCTGAACTAGTTGAAATTCCATTTGAATTTAAAACATACTAATTAACATACTAATTTTTTATTGCTTCATCTTTATTTTTTAAGCAACCTATAGGTACTACTATATGAGTGAGGAAATACTTAAAGCCCTAACACAACTATTTGGAATTATCACTAAACAAGATGGTGGTGTTACTGAAAAAGAAAGACAATTTGTTATTGACTTCTTTCAACAAGAGTTAGATCAAGATTCTGTAAAAGAATATCTTGAACTATATGATAAGTATGTAGACTATAAAAAAGAAGGAGAAAAAGAAGAAGAAACTGAAGGAAACAAAAATGAAGAAGAAGCTCCCAAAAAGAAAAGAAAACTCACATCTGTAAGGGATTCAGTAAAAACTTTAGGGCTTTGTAAAAAAATTAATAAAACACTCACTCAAAAACAAAAAGTGGTTGTGTTGGTGAAAATTCTTGAACTTGTTGGTTCTGATAAAAATTTCACTCCTCAACGAATGGGAATTATTGATACCATCTCATCGGTATTTAATATAATAAAAGACGAGTATAAACTTATTGAAAGCTTTGTATTACAAGAAGACACCGAAAAACTTCAATATGACGACATTTTATTAGTAAATAAAAATGAAGTTGAAACAAAGAATATCAATGAAGATGAGAAAATAGAAACTGATGAAGCAGGATTGCCCATTGAAATAAATAAGGCGAAACACTTTCAGGCAGAATTAGATGGTAATCTAATTTTCATGAGGCTAAAGACTGTAGACATGTACTTCGTGAAGTATTTGGGCAGCAATGAAATTGTAATGAATGGCTTCATAATGCTTACCAATCGCGTATATTTATTTTCACAAGGTAGTACCGTAAAAACACCTTCTGGAGGTGCTCTTTACTACAGCGACCTTATAATTCACTTTATATCTGATTTAAAAGTTAGCAACATTTCTTTTAATGCTAATAACATTGTATTTAAATTTCCAAATGGAGGCATTGGTCTTAGAGATGTAAATATTTCAGAAGGTCCTGGTAAACTTATAGGTATAATGGGGGCTAGTGGTGCTGGAAAAACCACCTTATTAAATGTTCTTGCAGGTATTGAAAAACCTACTGAGGGTGAACTACTCATTAATGGCTTTAACATTCACACACAAGAAGACAAAGTACAAGGAGTAATAGGATACATTGCTCAAGATGACCTTCTTATAGAAGAGTTAACCGTATATGAGAACCTCTATTACAATGCCAAACTATGTTTTGCGAGCATGTCAGAAAAAGAACTGGATGAACGTGTAATGAATGTTCTTACTAGTTTGGGGTTAGATCAACGAAAAAATCTTAAAGTAGGAAGTATTTTAGATAAAACAATCAGTGGTGGACAAAGGAAGCGATTAAATATTGCACTAGAACTAATAAGGGAACCTGCTATTATGTTTGTAGATGAGCCAACATCAGGTTTATCATCTAGGGATTCTGAAAATGTTATTGATTTATTAAAAGAACTTTCTCTCAAAGGAAAATTAATATTTGTAGTTATACATCAACCATCATCAGACATCTACAAAATGTTTGACAAGATGTATATTATGGATACTGGTGGATATCCTATTTTTTATGGCAATCCAATACATGCTGTTACGCATTTCAAAGAAGCTACTCATCAAGTAGATAGCCAAAGGGGACAATGCGAAACGTGTGGAAATGTAAATCCAGAACAGATTTTTAATATAATTGAAGCCAAAGTTGTTGACGAATACGGACAACTTACCAATAAGAGAAAGATTAGTCCTCCACAATGGAACGAACAATATCTAGACAAGTTTAAAATAGAAAAAATTGAAGATGTAAAGGAAGCTCCTCCTCAGTCTTTAAACATCCCATCTAAACTAAAGCAAACTATAATATTTACGATTAGAGACACCCTATCTAAGCTCAGTAACAAACAATACCTATTAATAAACTTATTAGAAGCCCCCCTACTCGCAATAATATTAGCATTTATTATTCGATATAAAAGTTCACCATCTGGAGACGAATATATCTTTCGATTTAACGAAAATATTCCCGCTTTTATGCTGATGAGTATTGTTGTAGCTTTATTTATGGGACTAACGGTAAGTGCAGAGGAAATTATTCGAGATAGGAAGATACTTAAAAGAGAATCTTTCTTAAACCTAAGTTGGAACAGTTATTTGTTTTCAAAATTATTAATCCTGTTCACAATGTCTGCCATACAAACATTTATGTTTGTATTGATTGGTAATCTAATACTAGAAATTCATGGAATGACTTTTAGCTTTTGGCTCGTGCTATTTTCAGTTTCATGTATGTCGAACGTAATAGGGTTAAATATATCATCCGCTTTCAATTCTGCGGTTACAGTCTATGTAATAATACCACTTCTTCTTATTCCCCAAATGATTTTAAGTGGATTGCTTTTTAGTTTTGATAAACTAAACAACATCATCAGCACGAAAGGAAAAGTGCCAATTGTAGCTGATTTTATGGCTTCAAGATGGGCTTATGAAGCAATGGCTGTTTACCAATTCAAAGAAAATGATTTTTCTAAACCATATTACAAATACGAGAAGCAAGAATTACAAGCCGATTATAAATCGTCCTATTTGATTAAAGAATTAAAAAAGAAAAATCAGTATGTTTTGGATAATATTGACACCGAAAGTGACTCGATTAAACAGATTATAATAAAAGATTTAAACATCATAAAAGAAGAGATTAGCAAAGAAGAATTCAGAGTTGGGCTAGAAGATATTGATATTGATAAAGCATTAAGTATTGAAGTATACAATGCTTCTATTAATACGATTATCACCAATTACTTTGATGCACTGAGAAAAACATATTTAAATGCTTACAATGAAGCAGTTAATACAAGAGAAAAATTCGTTTTATTTAAAGAGAAATCTGGAGATTATAATTTAAATGAGTATAAAAACAAATACTATAGCGAAAGCTTATCTGATTTTGTGAGAAACATAAGTGTAAAAGATCGAATAATCGAGTATAAGGGCAAATTGTTACAACAAATTGATCCTATTTATCATGATCCAGATAACCCAAATCATTTCCTTGATTACAGAACACATTTTTTCGCACCAGTAAAACATATAGGGGGTCAATATTTTGATACTTATGGGTTTAATTTAGCTGTAATATGGATGATGACATTAATTTTCTACATAACATTGTATTTCGAATTACTAAGAAAATTCTTATCTTCATTCGATAAAGTTAAATTCTTTAAAAAGAAAGAATAATATTTGAAATAACTATATATTAGCAATTACAAGATTTAATGTTTGTAATACTTAAATGAATTTTTAATTTTGTTTATGGTTAACAAAAAGTATATGAAAAAATTATTAATAGGAATAATAGTGTTGAGCATTGCTGCATGTGGGCCTAGTAAGGACGAACAGGCTCAAGATGATTTTGAAAATCAATTAGCAGCAGATTCTACTCAATCAAAAGGCCCTGAAATATCTCCAGAAGTTATTTCAGCGATTATTGAGTCCATACCTTCTCCTTTAGAGATTTCAGTATTACTAAAAGAGTCTGGCACGAAATATGATATTAGCATATTAAATGCTTCAAACAATACCTCTAAGTATAATAGTAACTATAGTAAGGCACTTAATTTAGGTATTTATGGAACAGATTTAGGCTACACCAATATTTATGCACAAAATCAAGATGGATTAGACTATATGTCTTCTATTAAGAGCATGGCCGATGGGTTAAATATTGGACAATTTTTTGATATTGAAACGATAGGTAAATTAGCTACCAATAGTAATAATTTAGATTCATTATTATTGGTGACTACTCAAAACTTCAATGCTATCAACACTTACTTGCAAGAACAAGATCGTTCACATTTAAGTGTGCTGCTATTAGCAGGAGGATGGTTAGAAGCTATGCATATTACCTGTCAAGTATCTTCAAAAAATCCTAGCAATAAAGAATTGCAGGAAAAAATAGGAGAACAAAAAATTATATTAGAAAACATAGTACTATTACTGTCATTTTATAGTGAATCATTTCCTGATATAGCAGCGTTTATGATTGATATTTTAGAGTTACAAGCATCTTTTGATACTATTGAAATTACGACTATCTATAAAGAGTCAACAATGGAAATCGTTGATGGTATAATGGTAATTCATGACAATAGTGAAAGTAATGTAAATATTACTGATGCAAATGTTGAAGAGATAAAAAATGTTACTGCTAAAATTAGAAGTAAGATTATAAGCTAAATACAAATTAATAGAAAAAAATTAGTGTATGAAAAAATTATTCTATTTACTAACCCTAGGAACAGCGTTGAGTTTCGTAAGTGTTAATGCAAATGCACAATGCAATGCAGATACATATACAAACACCTGTATTCCTAAATTATCTTCTGGGTTCAATTTTTTAAAGAGTTATAAAATTGATGGTGCCGGAGGTGGTAAGTCTAAAGTTGAGTACTCTTATGTATTCACCAAGGGGACACAATATATGATAAATATTTGTGCAGAAGGAGAAACGACAGATGGAATTGTTGTTACATTATATGACTCTAAACGTCAAAAAGTAGGAACTAGTGTATATAATGGTCAATACTTAAGTGGCATGAATTACCCTTGTAACACGACAGGAATCTATTACATCACATATACTTTTGAAAATTCAGCTAATTATTGCGGAGGAAGCGCACTAGGTTTTAAAAGGTAATAATAACTATCATTGAAGATTACAAATCCTGAATGTCAAGTATTTAGATACTGACATTCAGGATTTTTTTTGACTTATCAATATGAATGAACGTAGTATTTCCTTTCTCCATAAATCACGGTATTTTGAAACGGGAAATCCAGAAACTGCCAAAGAACTATGGATAGTGTTACATGGTCACGGGCAGCTCGCTCAATATTTTATTAAAAAATTTCAAGATTTAGATCCTGATCAATACTACATTGTAGCCCCTGAAGGTCTGTCTAGATATTATTTATCAGGATACTCTGGGAGAGTAGGTGCTACATGGATGACCAAAGAAGATAGGTTATCTGACATTGAGAATTATGTAAACTATCTAAATGTAGTATACCATGAGGTAGTAAGTAAATTGAAAGAAAATGTGAAAATTACTTTTTTAGGATTTTCTCAGGGTACAGCTACCGTGTCAAGGTGGATAGCTCAATCAGAAGTGAAAGCTGACCGATTAATATTATGGTCAGGTATATTTCCTGATGATATGAAACCAGAATATACAAAAAAACGATATGATGAGATTGAAATCATTAATGTCTACGGAGAAAAAGATGAATTTTTAACTCCTCTACACTTTGACGATCAGCAGAAAATCATAAAAGAAATAGGTATTACCCTTATCACCATCGTTTTTGATGGAAATCACATTATCCACAAACAAACATTAATGAAAATTGCTACAAATTCTTATTGAAGACAGAAGTAGTAGCCTGTGCTGTAGGAAGCACTAATAAATCTGCAATGTTTACATGCTTGGGTCGAGTAATAATAAAATGAATAATATCAGCTATATCTTCAGGCTTTAAGGGTTGATATCCCTTATAAGCATTATTCGCTAATTCTTCATCTCCTTTAAATCGCACTTTGGCAAACTCAGTTTCTACCATTCCAGGATTAATGGACGATACACGTATTCCATTTTTATTCAAGTCAATTCTCATTCCCTGGGAAATGGCATCAACAGCATATTTTGAAGCACAATAAACATTTCCATTAGGATATACCTCTTTTCCTGCAATTGATCCAATATTGATAATATGTCCCCCTCCCTTTTCTATCATAGAAGGTATAATCGCTTTTGACACGTATAATAGCCCTTTAACATTGATGTCTATCATAGCGTCCCAATCTGATGTATCACCGTCTTGAATAGCACTTAAACCATGTGCATTACCTGCATTATTTAACAATACGTCTGGAGTAATATCTATACTCCCAAGTGCTTGTACGACCTCTTGTTGATCTCTAACATCAAACTTTAGAGTGGTTACTTTTGAAAACTCACCTAACTCCTTTTTCAAATTGATTAATCGATCTTCTCTTCTACCACACAATATTAGGTCAAATCCATTTTTTGAGAGTAAACGAGCTGTTTCTAACCCTATTCCTGAAGTAGCTCCTGTAATTAATATAGTAGATGCCATAGTTTGTTTTACTGAAATAAAAAATAAAGTGTAATCGTATTAATATTTAAGCTTTTAATCCCTAAGCTTAGATCATTTGTTTTACCTGATAATAACATATTTGACATACCTCTAGAAAATCTTAATTCAGGCGAAAATTTAAATAAGGGATAATATATATCGAAACCAAACCCAAAATCTAACGACAAATTACTTCCTTGAATAAATAATTCGTCATTTGAGTTTTGATTTTCGTTGTTTTTGCCCGATGCCTCTAAACCATATTTAGCTCCACCTACTAAATACATGCCAAAATTACCTTTTCTGACCGACTTATATTTTAAGATTAAAGGGAATTCTACAACCGTACTCTCTACTGTTTCATTCAAAGTAGGGTCATTTGTTCTAATAAATTGTAATGCATGTTCGTAAAAGGCTACCTTGGGCAACAGTCGAAGATCTAAAAACTGTGTTAACCTGAGGTTGACAATAAACCCAAGTGAAAACCCTGGAGACGTTATAGTTTGTATTGAGTGTAGTGAATCTATTGTATCAAATGCATCTGCATACTTTAACTGGTATCCAGAAGTATGCAAACCAATTAAAAACCCATAGCTAATCATACGATTATCATACTCAGGGTTATTCATATTGGGCTGCCTTAGCTGTGCAAATGAAGAATTAAAGCATACAAAAACAACAAAAAATAAAACGATTATTTTTCGCCCATATAAATTGAACTGATGCCGAATGTTAATGGTATACATTTAGTATTATTAAACCCTGATTCTGAAAATATTTTTAAAAAATCATCTCCATCAGGAAAGTTTTGAACTGATTCTGGAAGATAGGTATACGCTGCGTTATCTTTTGAAACTAATCTGCCAATTTTTGGTAAAACAAATTTAAAATAGAAATTATATATTTGTTTTAAAGGAAAAATTTTAGGTTTTGAAAACTCTACAATCACCACCTTACCTCCTTTTTTCAGCACCCTGTTCATATCTTCCAAACCTTTTCTTAGGTTTTCGAAATTCCTCACACCAAAAGAAACGATTACGGCATCAAATTTATTATCCTCAAACAATAATTTTTCCGAGTCTCCCATTTGAAGTTCAATTTTATCCTCGAATCCCTTTCTTTTCATTTTTTCTTTCCCGACTTCCAACATACCTTCGGAAATATCTACTCCAATAACTTTATCTGGATTAAGACTCAACGCTTCGATGGCAAAGTCTCCTGTACCTGTAGCTATGTCTAATATCAATTTAGGTTGATCCTTCTTTAATAGACGAATCGCTTTTTTTCTCCAAAGAATATCAATACCTAGACTTAAAAAATGATTTAAAAAATCATACTTCCGGCTAATATTGTTAAACATATCAGCAACTTGTTCTTTTTTTCCAGCTTGCTGTTCTTTATACGGTAGTACTGTCATTTTTTAATTTACCTAGATGTTTGGTGCGCAAATATCTTATTAAGTTTGATGTATTAAAAGGGATATTAAATAAAAAAGCCTTGATCTAGAATAAAAAACCAAGGCTTCGACAATTTGTATGTCTTATTAATTATTTAAAATCTTAAATTCCACTCTGCGATTTATCTCTCTCCCTTCATTCTCATCATCATTACTCGCTAATGGCTTTTCTTCTCCATGTCCCACTGCGGTCAACCTTCTTTGGTCTATACCTTTCTCAATCAAGTACCGAACTACTGCTTCGGCCCTGAGTTGTGATAGTTTTTTATTGTAATTATCATTTCCAATAGCATCCGTATGACCTGATATCTCTACTATTATCGAAGCGTTATCTGAAAGCATTTTTTCTAACTTATTAAGCTCTGTATATGAATCGGTAGTGAAAGTGGCTTTATTAAATTTAAAATAAATATTTCTCAACACTTTACTCACACCTACACTTTTTTGTACTTTTTTCAAGTTTATCGTCCTCGACATTTGTTTAGGTGCAACTCCTGCTACTGCTTCAATATTAAGCTTGGTGTTACTAAACACATATCCAGTATATTCTACTGACAACATATATTCAGTACTTGCGGTATTATTAATAGTGAACGTATAAACACCCATACTCGCTCTTTTTGAACCTACTATACGATTATCACCTGCTGTTCTTAAACTTATTTTAGCATCCATAGGAACTTCTGTACTTGCATCTAAAACATTTACAGTCAAAATCACTGGCTGTAATGATAACTCAGGTTCTTTTGGTTTTACTTCTTGAATATCTACCTTTTCGATTTCAATATCTGTTATTGGTTCTTCTACCTTCGGAGGTTCAACTTCTTTTGACCCTACTTGATTTACATCTTCTCCATCTTTTAAAATAGTTACCATATATATATCAGTATACCCCATACCATCTTCTCTTACAGAAGCATAGTATCCTCTTTGTCCATCTTTAGTACTTACAAAGTAGATGTCATCGTCTGGAGTGTTAATAGGATACCCAATATTTTGTGGTGCACCCCATACGCCTTCTATACTATCATAAACCGACCTAAAAATATCAAATCCTCCCATTCCTTTTCTGCCATTCGAACTAAAATAAAGCGTTACTCCATCGTAATCTATAAATGGAGCATCTTCATCAAACTCTGTATTTATCTCCTCGCCCAGAGATTTTGGTCTTGCCCATTCACCATTTTTATCTTTTGTACAGTAATAAATATCTGTATTTTCTACATCCCCTACATGAGAAGGCCTATTACTCGAAAAGAAAAGCATACTCCCATCACTAGAAAGGCTAACTGACTTTTCGGCATAGCTTGAGTTAATATTATCATTTAAAGGCTCAGGGGTTGTCCATGTGTCATCAGCAAGTTTTTTTGAAGTATATATATCTCCATTATTTTCATCACTATATAAAAACAATTGATCCCCAGCAGCAGAGAGCGCTAAATTTGAATCATGGTATTCTGAATTCACAATATCTCCTATATTTTGAGCATACTGCCATTTACCATCTTTTTTATGAGAAATAAATATATCTTCGTAAGGTACGTTATCATCGGCCACATTTTCATTTAGGTTACCATCTTGTCGTCTTGAAGTAAACACCATTAATGTTTCGTCTTCATTTATAACAGGACCATATTCTCTTGACTCTGAATTGATGGCAGACCCAACATTAACTACTGCATAATGAGCCGGGTTAGCAACAAATTCTTTTCCGTTTCGAGATTCGTAAATTCTACGATCAACCTCGGCCAATGAAGTTTTATCATTACCTCTATACCCTTCATTTTGCGTTAAATTAGTTCGATAACGATTATAGTAATCCAGTGCTTTATCAAAATCAAGCCCGTACTGATAGCTTCTACCTATTAAGTATAATATGTTAAACCGATATTCTGGATCAGCAGCTAATACTCTTTCAAAATATTTAGCCGCTCTATCCTTTCCAACAGTTTGCAAAAAGGCATTTCCTGCTTTAAAATTACCTGATATATTATCCGGGTCAGCATCTGCAGATAGTTGATACATATCTCTCGCCTGATCAAGTGCTCTTGTCTCAGCTAATGT
>Ga0224506_10000364_pt1 | contig 41030 bp, 37 predicted proteins | sample SF_Jan12_sed_USG_2_FD_169108 | JGI IMG/M metagenome (GOLD analysis project Ga0224506, IMG submission 169108) | Sediment microbial communities from San Francisco Bay, California, United States - SF_Jan12_sed_USGS_8_1 | ecosystem: Environmental > Aquatic > Marine > Sediment | place: USA... | reverse complement strand
CACGTTTCATTGCGTCATGAACTAAAGGCAATACCTTCTTCATCGGGCAGAAAACCTGATTACCTTGTGGCTCATCATTCTTGATGAAATCACCGCCTAACCAGAATGAGTATGCCGCTGCAGCAAATGGCTCAGGACGTAAACCCAGCTTAGGCTTGATGATAGTACCGGCGATGTAACCGCCGTTTTCACGCGGGCGACCTAATGCATTCCACAGGTCAGTGATATCCATTGAAGGGCCATCAAACAGGTTTAGCATCTTAGGTGGAATGTAGAAGTCATACATTTGAGCGTTCTTGATATCACCCATGCCCTGGTTATTACCAATAGCAAGCGTAAGGAAAGAAACGATCATTGCACGGCCATCAATGACATTGCGGTCGAACAGGTCGTTCGGGTAAGCAATTTTCATAATGCCTTTAGCTTCATCAATGAAATAAACTAAAGCATCAACGCCTTTAGTAAAGTCATCAGTCGTAGAAACTTCAACGTTAGTACCTGTTGAAGATTCAGCAGCAAAGTGAGCAGCCGCTTCTAAGTAACCGTAACCTGCAGCAGGTTCCATTGTGTAAGCAACCAGGATGTGTTTGCCATCAGCAAGTAAAGTATCTTCGTTCAAGCTAAGGTCAGAATAACGACCTGTTTGATCTAATAAAGCCATTGATATGGTCTCCTATTAATAAATTCGGATCTAATTGCTCGGGACACTAAAAAATACCCTACCAATTAGAAGGATTGCGACTATACGGTTTGTATATCATAATGAAAACTCAATTATTCTGATGAAAACCATAAGGTTTATCTTATGCATGTGACATTCCGCCAGCTAAAGGTCTTTGAAGCCGCAGCCAGGCTATTGAGCTATACCCGCACCGCAGAGGCGTTGCACCTGAGTCAGCCGGCTGTTTCTATGCAAATTAAACAGTTAGAAGAAAATGTCGGAATGTCATTATTTGAGATGCTGGGTAAAAAATTATTTTTAACGGATGCGGGCAAAGAGTTTTATGGCTATAGCAAGGCCATCTTTCAGCAGCTGGATGAGGCAGAAGCGGTCATTAAATCAATGAAAGGCATGCACAGCGGGCGCCTGAAAATATCGGTGGCAACCACGGCCAGCTATTTTACAACTCGGTTATTAGCGGCCTTTTCCAGACGTTTTGAAGGCGTGCAAATCAACCTGGATGTGACTAACCGGGAAAGTTTGCGGCGTCAGCTGGAAGACAATGAACCGGACCTGGTGATCATGGGACAGCCTCCAGAGGGTATTGAAGTCGATGCACAGGCGTTTATGAGTAATCCGCTGGTAATGATTGCACCGGCTGATCATGCACTGGCTAAAGAAAGTCAAATTGACTTAAATCGCTTTACCGATGAGCGTTTTGTGGTGCGAGAAAAAGGCTCAGGTACCCGCGGGGCGATTGAACGGTTCTTTAAAAAGCACGAGGTGCCGTTTCACACCGGTATAGAAATGTCTAGCAATGAAGCCATTAAGCAGGCCGTGGAAGCCGGTCTTGGTTTAGGAATCGCCTCAATCCATACACTGGAGCTTGAGCTGGAAACCGCCCGGCTGGCGGTATTAGAGGTGAAAGATTTTCCTATACGAAGACAGTGGTATCTGGTATCACGTAAAGGAAAGCGCTTATCGGTCGCTGCCGAGGCGTTTAGGGAGTTTGTATTAAATGATGCAAAACAGTTTATACGATTACCTGGCTAGGGTCAGCGGTAGCAAAGGCAGGATAAGCTGTCATTAGCTTTATGGACTTTAAAGTGCTATATGCGTAGATTGAGTAAGGTCATTATTGATGGCCTTACTTTGTACCTAAATAAACGAATAACTTATAAATACAAGGAAATAATTATGAAAAAAGTAATATTGATGTCAGTAGTCATGGCAGCTTCTTTACCAATGATTGCGCAAGCTGACCCGGGTTGTGGTCTTGGTGCACAGGTATTTGCAGGTAAAGATGGTGCTGGTTCACATATTCTTGCTGCGACTACAAATGGTATATCTGGTAATCAGACTTTCGGTATGAGTAGTGGTACTTTGGGTTGTGATACCAGCAAAAAAGTAACCTATGCTGCAGGCATTTACCTGAATAGTAATATGGAAAAAGTTGCTCGTGGTATGGCAACAGGTGAAGGCGAAGCTTTGAATACTCTGGCTGACTTAATGGGTGTTCAGACAGAAGATAAAGCGGCTTTCTTCACGGCTATGCAGAAAAATTTCGGCAAAATCTTTAAAGGTAACTCTGTTTCTGCAGAAGATGTAATGGCTTCATTAAAGTCAGTTATGCAACAGGACTCTTCACTGTCTAAGTACATTTCATAAAAAACTTACAGGGAGAGTAAACCATGGCCAGTGGTTCTTCTGGTCATGGTTTTTAAACTAAATATTTTGATACGACTATTAGTGATCAGCCTTCAGCTGATTTTTTTATGTCTGGCGAGTTCTCGGGTGCACGCATTACCAGTCGAGAGATTACTGGAAAAAGCAGATTTAATGCGCTTATCTGAACATTCATCATGGATGGCGCTGGTACATTACCGCAAAGATACATTTGGTGGCGGCTTCACCAGTGAGGCCGATGATGAACGCTTTTTTCTTTCAGCCAATGGTAAATATTCACCCGCAGAGGAGCTGCTAGCCAATATCCGTACTTTTTTTAGTTCATCGGAAGAAAGCAGAGAAAAGCAGTGCCAGTTTCCAGCTCGTTATTTTTGGCTTAAGCAGCAACTCAAGCCTGATGTGGTGCTCAATGCCGAGTGTAAAGAAACGAATAAATGGCTTGATGAATTAGAACCAGAGTCAGTAACACTCGTTTTTCCTGCGTCATACGTCAACAGCCCTTCTTCAATGTTTGGTCACACCTTATTGCGGATCAATCTGGCTGGTGATAAAAGTGATAATCCATTGACTGGTTTTTCAGTCAGTTATGCTGCCAATGTTCCGGCGAATGAAATAGGTTTTTTATTTGCATATAGAGGGATATTTGGTGGCTATGAAGGTAATTTTAGTATTGTTCCTTATTACGAAAAAATTAAAGAATATAATGATATTGAAAACCGTGATATATGGGAATACGGGCTGAATTTTACTGCGGAGGAATCCAAGCAAGTTTTGAGGCATGTGTGGGAACTTAAGGATATTAATTTTGATTATTTTTTTCTTACAGAGAATTGCTCCTATCAATTATTAACGTTACTTGAAATAGTACGGCCTGAGTTAAAACTGAGAGAACAGTTCAATTACAAGGCGGTACCAGCCGATACAGTGCGCTCAGTTGTTGATGCAGGAATTATAGTGTCAGCCGAGTATCGACCTTCAGGTACTACGGTGTTACTCGAACGTAATGCAGTTATCTCTGAACATGAAACAGAGATCATTAAGGCTTTAATAGAAACAGATAAGGATATAACAGAGCTAACTGATCCACTCGGGCCTGAATCCAGATCTCGTGTGATTGAATATGCATATGACTTCTTTCGCTATAAATCTTCTGATACGCCTCACCTGAGAGATAAAAATGCCAGTCGTTCTTATGATCTGCTACGTGTCAGAAGTGAGCAGCCGGTTGCAGCAAACTGGCCGCAAATACCAGTGCCTGAAGTAAGAAATGATGAAGGTCATGATACATCCAGAGTTGCTGTTGGCCTCGGGCAGGAAAATGCACTGGAGTATTTGTCTGTGAAAATCAGACCCGCCTACCATGATGTGATGGACCCGTTGCCCGGTTATGGTTTTGGTGCTCAAATTAATTTTCTTGATTTGTCGCTTAAATACTTTTCAGCCGCAGAAAAGCTGGAGCTGGAAAAGCTGACGTTTATAAATATTTCTTCAATGACACCAGTTAGCCGCTTTATTTCTCCGGTGTCATGGGCGGCTGATGTTGCTCTTGAAAGGCGCAAGGTTAATTCAGAGTTGCATAATTTGTTTTCAGTTAAAGCGGGAGGGGGAAAGAGTTACCTGCTTGCTGATCATAACATGATAAGTGTTATAGCTGAGGGCGCGCTGGATTACGGTAATGATTTATCGAAAGGCTATTCTCTAGGGGCTGGTTTAAAAGCAGAGTGGCTGATCACAGGTAGTTCCGTTTCATCTAAGTTAAAATTAGAAACGATAGAATATAGGGCGGGTGAACAGTATCGTGATTCTGTTGCAGAGTGGGAGCTGTCGGTTCACATAAGTAAAAACCAGGGTTTAAGGTTTAAAGCAAGCAGAGAAAAACTTTCTGAGTTGTATGAAAATCAATATGAGATAGCGTTACATTGGTATTACTAAAAGCATTACTGACTATGATGTGCCTTACTCAGCTGGCATTGCTGTCTGGCTGTACAAACTTAATCTTTCAGCCGAATAATGTCAGATACTATACACCTGAGTCATTTGATATAAAACACGAAGAAGTCTTCATGAAGACAAGAGATAATCTTCGCTTACATGGCTGGTGGCTTAAAAGTGGGCCGGCTAAAAAAGCTAATATTATTTATCTGCACGGTAATGCTCAGAATATCAGCTCACATGTGGCTAATGTCGCCTGGCTCACAAAGCAAGGCTATGATGTTTTTATATTTGACTACCGGGGTTATGGTTACTCACAGGGAGAGGTCGACTTAGCCGGTATCATGCATGATGCGATGGATGCAATAGCGTATGGGGCTGAGCGTTCCGCCAGAGAAGATATACCCGTTTATGTTATGGCTCAAAGCCTTGGTGCCAGTCTGGCGGTTTATGCAGTTGCAAGCAGTGAATTTAAGGAAAAAATTAAAGCACTAATGATAGTGAGTGCATTCTCAGATTTTCACAATATTACCAGAGAAGTGCTTTCCAACTGGTGGCTAACATGGGCTTTGCAGTGGCCGTTGTCATTTACCGTTAATAATGATTTTCGACCACTTGACCATGTCGCCAATATCACACCGGTTCCGTTAGCTGTATTACATAGCCGTGAAGATGAAATTATCCCTTATCACCATGCTACAGATTTGTTTGAAGCTGCGACACAACCTAAAACTTTCATTGAAATAACGGGTTCTCATAATGCCGCTTTTGTAGTTGAGAATAACAAAAATCTGATAATTAAATATCTTGATGGACTTTTAAAATAGTAGATGAATGGAACAAAGCAGTGATCAGATACAAGATAGAAATAAAAATAACGAATAGCTGATTAGCGGCGTTATACATGCTTCAATTGTTGTGATGCTTTAAATATCTTAGGACGCTACCTAATACTAGAGTACGTGTATGAGAAACTGACGGCTGTTAGCCAGGTGTTCTGATCAGTGTTCAGAGTATTAAAGTTATTTGGAACAAATGTTGAGTTAATTGGTCTGAAGTATTAATATCTGCACAGGCCATGTATGAAAATAACCCATGTTTAAATTGATGCGTAAAAAACAAAACAAAATCAGCAAGATAATCTTGTTCTTTTTTGTATTGTCATCGTTTGGGCTGGCTGTTCAGAGCGGTGCGCATGCACTGATGATGGTAGAGATGCAGCAACACAAGGCGATGGGGCATGATATGCAGGCTCACTGTCAGCCGGTTATTTGTGAAAGCGTGACCGCTCTGGATAACGGGCACAGTACAGGTTCTGAGCCTGTTTCACTGATCGACCTGTCTTTACTGCCTGCAAATTTATCTGTTACTCTCATTAATACCCCGCCAGTAATCTCAGCCATAGTTGAATACTTTTCTGAGCAGCACGATTACGGGCCCTCTTTTTTGCAAAAAACCGGAATTCTCCGGGTCTGATACACCTTTTTTAGATTGTGATACAGCACCGTTAATAAACTGTGCATGATGTTTTTTGATCTAAATTTACCGGGTGTTTTACATGAAAAATAAAATTCATGCAATTGCTGTCTTATGGATGGCAATCAGTACGTCGTTGTTAGCGGAAAATCAGCCTGTTTCTCTCAGTTTGATGGAAGCTGAGAAAATTGCCTTAGAGCGTGACTTAATAATTCAGAGTCAACTGGCTCAAAAAAAAGCGATGATAGAAATGTCAGTGTCAGCGGATAGCTGGGCAGATCCGGAGTTTAAAATTGGCGCACTGGCGGTGCCAGTAGATAGCTTTGATCTGCAGCAGGAGCAGATGACACAGCTGGTTATTGGATATAAGCAAATGCTTCCGCGCGGCGACAGCGCAGAGATAAATTCACGAAAATGGTTAGCAAAAGCCGAGCTTGTGGCGGCCAACAAAAGTCAGCGTGAAAGCATGCTGAAGAAAATGGTGCGAAAAGCCTGGCTTAAGGTGTACCTGAAAGAAGCTGAGCAACGCATTATCAAAACTAATGCTGAACTGTTTAAGCAATTGGTAACGGTGAGCCAGTCACAATATGTCGCCGGCCGAAAAAAACGGCAGGATGTTTTACAGGCAGAAGTTGAGTACTCCCTGATGCAAGACCGGCTTGAAAAAGTGCAGGCTGAAAAGGAAGTATCGCGGGCTGCTCTAGCACAATGGGTAGGTGATGATAAGTCCATGCTTGCATTAGATACCTCAACAGATTTTCTGACGGAATTAATGCTGTCACAGCAGCAGCTTTCAGGCAATGGTCTGATTAAACACCCTGTGCTGAGTCAGCGTGATGCAGATGTTGCTGTAGCTGAACATGATGTCAGTTTAGCAAATGAAAAAAATAGCACCAGGTGGGGCTTTGATATTACTTATGGCATGCGTCAGGGTAATAATCCACTGATGGCTGGCGGCGGTGAAAGGCCGGATTTCCTGAGCGTGATGGCTGTGGTTAGTGTGCCTGTATTCACAAGTAATAAGCAGGACAGAGATGTTATTGCCAGTAAACAATTATTACTGGCAAAACAATATCAGCGTCAGGATGAGTTGCGTGCGCTTAACTCCCGCTTGCAACAAGTAAAAGCCCGTTGGTATAAAACCATTGATCGTATCGCCCGATATGAAGAAAAAGTATTACCACAGGTAAAACAAAACGCCAGTGCAGCAATGTCTGCTTATCAAAGTGGTGTAGGATCATTCATCGCATTAACACGCGCGCGCGTATCTGAATTAACAGCACAGTTATCACACATAAAACTTACTGTAGAAAAAGCCAGCGTACTCACTGAAATACGCTATCTGCTCGGGGAAGAAAAATGAATAGTAAATTAATGGCAGTACTTGTTGTGGTCGCGATTGCAGTTGGCTGGGGTATTTCTTTTATCATGCCGGAAGAAACAACCAGTCCGGTTGTTAAGCAGGAGTCAGCTCTTGAGCATGCAGAAAAACACGCAGATCCGAACTATGTGTGTCCAATGCACCCGCAGATTGTAAAAGGAGAGCCGGGGAGTTGTCCTATTTGTGGAATGGATTTAATTAAAATCGAAGCAGAGAAGCCGCGAACAAAAAAAGAGCGAAAAATTCTCTACTGGGTAGCACCAATGGATGCCGGTTACCGTCGTGATGCACCGGGAAAATCACCCATGGGGATGGATTTAGTACCGTTTTACGAGCCTGATGAAAGTGGCCCTGTGGTCACAGTATCGCCGGCGATGGTGAGTAGTATGGGGGTTAGAAGTGCGATAGTAGAAAAGGGCAGGTTGTGGCGAAAAATCGATACGGTAGGTTACATTGATTACGATGAAACAAGAATGAGTCATGTGCATTTACGTACAGATGGCTGGATCCAGAAATTATTTACCCAATCGGAAGGTGTGCGAGTAAAGAAAGGAGAAAAACTGTTTGAGTTTTACTCTCCCGCCATAGTGAATGCAATGGAAGAATACTTACAGGCAATTAAAAGTCACTCAAAAAATCTGATAAGAGCCTCGAACGACCGGCTGCTTTCACTTGGCGTGGATGGTAAAGAAATTAAAATATTAGCGAATACATCCCGGGTTCCGCAAACGATCAGCGTGTATGCAGCTCAGGATGGCGTTGTGTCAAAACTGAAAGTGCGTGAAGGGATGTTCGTTAAACCGGGCACAATTGTAATGAGTCTGGCGGATCTTTCATCAGTCTGGTTGCTAGCAGAAGTGTTTGAACGTCAGGCTAACTGGGTAAAGGTGGGACAGTTTGCTGATGTAACAATGGGTTTTGTTCCCGGTAAAAAATGGGAAGGAAAGGTTGAATATGTCTATCCGCAGCTGGATAGTAAAACAAGAACGTTAAAAGCCCGCTTACGATTTGATAACCCGGGTGAATTATTGAAGCCAAATATGTTTGCAAAAGTTGAAATATACGGTGGAGCAAAGAAGGGTCTGATTACCGTACCAAAAGAAGCGCTGATACGAACCGGTAAGGATCAGCGTGTGATCATTGATCTGGGTGGAGGCCGGTTCGTGCCGAGAAATGTTGTCGCAGGTATAGAAAGTGGTGGTAATGTAGAAATTAAAAAAGGTTTGAATGAAGGTGAAAAAGTCGTTTTATCGGGGCATTTTCTAATTGATTCAGAGGCCAGTCTTAAAGCCAGTTTAATGCGAATGACCGATATCTCAGCTGATAAAAATATGAATATGTCTGCTGCGGATATGCAGGCTGAGGGAGTATCGGTCATTATGGGTAGTGGTGTCATTAAAAAGATAATGGCAGAGGAGCATAAACTGAATATGATGCATGAGCCAATAGAAAGTATTGGCTGGCCGTCAATGACAATGGATTTTAGTTTTCAGCACGGTGTAGATGTCAGTGATTTAAAGCCGCAAGATACGGTCATGTTTCATCTCGAAAAAGCTGAAGACGGCTATGTGATTACATCGATCAATAAAAAATAAAACATTCACCACAGATGCGGAGATGCAGAGTTTTTGTGTTTCCAGTTAACTGTTATATATGAAATTTACTGTAGCAGAGAGGATGGCCGGAAATAATGTTTATTGTAGTTATTGCCCCTGTCTCTGCAGCAGATCTTTAAGGAATAAAATATGATTGCTCATATAATCAGATGGTCAATACATAATCGTATTATGGTGTTGTTAATGGCTGTCGTCATGACGGGCGTTGGTATCTGGTCTGTAAACAACACACCACTGGATGCCATTCCGGACCTGTCAGATGTGCAGGTTATTATTAAAACATCGTATCCTGGTCAGGCACCGCGTGTGGTTGAAGACCAGGTTACTTATCCTTTAACCACCGCGATGCTGTCGGTGCCAAAAGCAATGAATGTACGGGGTTATTCATTTTTTGGTGATTCGTATGTCTACGTTATATTTGAAGATGGAACGGATCCTTACTGGGCACGGTCACGTGTGCTGGAATATTTAAGTCAGGTTACCAGTAAGTTGCCCTCCTCCGCTAAGCCATCGCTGGGGCCAGATGCAACCGGTGTTGGCTGGGTTTATGAATATGCATTGATTGATAAAACAGGTAAAAATGATCTTGCGCAACTGCGGAGTTTACAGGACTGGTTTATTAAATTTGAATTGCAAACCGTTGCCGGCATCTCAGAGGTGGCAACCATTGGCGGCATGGTAAAACAGTATCAGGTGGTGGTTGACCCTGAACGATTACGCGCCTATGGCTTACCGTTAGATAAAATCCGAATGGCGATTCAAAGAGCTAACCAGGAAGTAGGGGGGTCGGTGATTGAAATGGCTGAAGCCGAATACATGATTCGGGCAACCGGATATTTAAAGGGTATCGATGATTTACGCCTGATTCCTTTAGGTGTGAGTGCATCGGGTTCACCGGTTTTATTAAAGGACGTGGCCGATATCAGAATTGGTCCACAAATGCGCCGAGGTATTGCCGAGTTAGATGGTGAGGGTGAAGTTGTTGGCGGTGTTGTGGTAATGCGTTTTGGTGAGAATGCATTAACAACCATTCAAAAAGTCAAAGAGAAACTGGAAGAGTTGAAGCACGGTTTGCCAGAAGGTGTTGAAATTGTAACCACTTACGACCGTTCACAGTTAATCAACCGTGCAGTAGACAACCTTAGTTATAAACTAGTGGAAGAGTTTATTGTTGTTGCTTTAGTCTGTGTTGTTTTTTTGTTTCATTTGCGTTCGTCATTAGTAGTTATTCTTTCGTTACCGCTTGGCATACTTGGTGCCTTTATTATTATGAAGTCGCAGGCTATTAATGCCAATATTATGTCGCTAGGTGGCATTGCGATCGCCATTGGAGCCATGGTTGATGCAGCCATCGTCATGATAGAAAACGTGCATAAACACATGGAGAACCAAGAGGTTACGGAAAATAATCGCTGGCAAATAATGCAAAGGGCCGCGACAGAAGTAGGTCCGCCATTATTCTTTTCACTGTTAATTATTACCCTGAGCTTTTTACCGGTGTTTACACTGGAAGCACAGGAAGGAAAGCTGTTCGCGCCACTGGCGTTTACTAAAACATTTGCCATGGCGGTGGCAGCCGGGTTATCAATTACTTTGGTGCCGGTGTTAATGGGATACTTTGTGCGTGGACATATTACACCGGAGCATAAAAATCCAGTTAACCGTGTACTGATCGCAGCGTATCGCCCACTGATCAATGCGGTATTAAATATGCCGGGTAAATTGCTAATTGGTTCAGTATTTGTCGTGGTAATTGGTATGTGGCCTGCGACTCAGCTCGGTTCGGAATTTATGCCTGATCTGGATGAAGGTGATCTGATGTATATGCCGACAACTTTTCCCGGTGTTTCAATAGGCAAGGCGCAGGAAATTTTGCAACAAACAGATAAACTGATTAAAACACTGCCTGAAGTGAAACGTGTGTTTGGTAAAATTGGCCGTGCTGAAACAGCCACTGACCCGGCACCGTTAACCATGATTGAAACAACAATCCAGTTCAAGCCGCGTGAGCAGTGGCGTGACGGTATGACGCTTGAAAAAATCAAACAGGAACTGAATGATCTAATTAAGTTTCCAGGTTTGACCAATGCCTGGGTCATGCCCATCAAAACACGTATCGACATGCTGGCGACCGGTATTAAAACGCCGGTGGGTATTAAAGTCGCCGGTTCAGACTTAAAAGTCCTTGAAGATATCGGTAAGGAAATAGAGAAGGCGGTCTTGAAAGTACCGGGAACCACCTCGGCATACTCAGAAAGAGTCGCCGGGGGACGTTATGTAACGGTTGATATTGATCGTTTGGCGGCCTCAAGATATGGTTTGAATATTGCTGATGTGCAAGCTGTTATCAGTACGGCGTTAGGTGGCATGCAAGTCACGCAAACAGTAGAAGGTCTGGAGCGTTATCCTGTCAATGTGCGATACCCCCGGGATTACCGTGATTCACTGGAAAAGCTGAAAAACCTACCGGTTGTGACGCCATCAGGTGCGCGAATTCCGCTGATAGAAGTGGCGGATATTCGTATCGAAATGGGACCGGCAATGATCAAAAGTGAAAACGCCAGGCCGAATGGCTGGACTTTTGTCGATATAAAAGGTCGTGATCTGGGATCGTATGTTGAGGAAGCGCAAAAAGCAGTTGCCGCTGAAGTAAAATTGCCTGCCGGATATTCAATTACCTGGTCAGGTCAGTATGAATACATGGTTCGGGCAAAAGAGCGACTAGGTACGGTAGTACCCATTACTTTAGCGATTATCATTTTATTATTGTATCTGAATTTTAAAAACCTGATTGAAGTCACTATCATTATGGGGACACTGCCAATGGCGTTAATTGGTGGTTTCTGGTTGTTGTACTTACTCGGTTACAACATGTCAGTTGCTGTGGGTGTCGGTTTTATAGCACTTGCCGGTGTCGCGGTTGAAATCGGCGTGGTAATGCTGGTGTATCTGAATCAGGCGTACCGTAAGAAACTTGCGAAAGCAGAACTTGAGAAACGAAGTATCACCGTTCAGGAAGTGCGTGATGCTGTTGTAGAGGGCGCTCTATTAAGAGTGCGCCCCATCATGATGACAGTGGCTGCAATTATTGCTGGTTTATTACCCATAATGATGGGCAGCGGTACCGGCTCAGAGGTGATGCGACGAATCGCGGCTCCAATGGTAGGCGGTATGGTAAGCGCAACGATTCTGACATTAATAGTCATACCTGCTATTTTTCTTGTCTGGAAACAGCGCAAAGCAGGCTAGCATTTTCATGTATGTCAGGCTGAATACTGATATGCATGAAAATGCATGGTAGAAGATAAGGGTATGAATAATGAGTCTGGTGATACTGTCCGTGACATGATTGCACTCCGGAACCGGCAGGCTGCTCTGCGGATGATGGCTGCATTATCCTTTAGTGGCGGGCAGGCTCCAGTGCAAGTGAGTTATTCTCAGAAACGGGCTGTTCGTTCGTATAAAGCTTTACCTGATTGCGACCGGATTGCTTTGCTTCATACATGGCCATATCTGCGGTTTGTAATAAAACGTCCAGTTCGTACTGGCCACTGGCAATGCCGATGCTGGTCGATATTGAAAAAGTATTGTCAGCTGTATTGATGACTTCGCTGGCAATAATCATTCTTAGTTTTTCAGCGACTTTATGAGCAGAGCTTAAGCCGGTGTTAGGTAACAGAAGTGCGAACTCTTCGCCGCCTATTCTGGCGCAAATATCAGAGGAGCGGACGGATTTTTGTAATAATTCAGAGAAATGTTGCAATGCAAAATCACCGGTTGCATGACCTAGCTCATCGTTAATGGTCTTGAAATGATCCAGATCCAGCACCAGCAGTGAGGCGGGAGTATTGTTACGTTTACAAAGGCTAAGTTGCCGCTCAGAAAGCTCGATAAAAGCCCGGCGGTTATTCAATCCGGTTAACATGTCAGTTCGGGCCAGGTGCTCAGCTGTTTCATAGGCAAGCTTTAATTTATGTGTCAGCATGAAGCTATTGTGTAATGTATCAGCAAGAATGCTAGTAGCACGCAGAGTGGAAATGAGAAAAAACACACCGGCAACAGCCATCAGATTGGCGGTGGTGTCAGGGTGTATAGTAAACCAGGCGGTAATGGGTACTAACATCACAGTGATAGTCGATACAGACATATAGCGTATCGACGAATAGACAGATAAAGCGGCGGCTGCCATACCCAGCAAAAAGCAATAGGTGATAATCTGAAATAACAGGGGTTTATCCATGCAAATAATAAGGGTACCGGTACCCCAGCTAAGAGAAGAGAGCATCAGTGAAATATAGTACGGGTGTTGCCACTTTAAAACTGCAGTCTTATCGGGTTTTTTACAGCGGTAGCTTATGAACAGCGCTAGCCTGAGTAGCGATGTCATCAGGATGACCGCCAGCCAGACCAGTAGCAACTGATGATCTGGTTGTCTCCATAAGATTGCGGTGTAGATCAGGGCAGCAACCAGGCTAAAAAAGACAGCCTGAAACGACTGGTGATACAGCAGTTGTAATTTATCAGACTGGGTGTTTTCTGTATGTGAACGGCTGGCGGACAACGACTGTGACAAAAGTAAAGCTCCTGCTGCAGGTGATAAAATTTATGTATAGTAAAACAAGAAAGACAAAACCATGCAATTCATTTAGTTGTTGATGTTGTTGATGTTGTTGATTATGCGGTATAGGTGAGATGATGGACAGATTTATAATTCGTGGTGCTGTGCTGATGTTGTTCTGTTTTATTGCTATAGCGATATTATATGAGCGCCCAGTAGCAGTTAAGAAAAGGGCTGCGTATTTGCCCGAAGAAAGTGTTGTTGGTAATAAGGAAAAAGGCCGTGAATTATTCGGCATGTATTGTGTTCAATGCCACGGCATGTCGCTTGACGGAACGGATAAAGGACCTTCATTACTGCATGCGTATTATAAGCCGGATCATCATGGTGACTTATCAATTTATCTGGCTGTCTATCAGGGGGTACAACAACATCACTGGTATTTTGGTAATATGCCTGCAGTAACCGAGCTGAGACCAGAGCAGGTTACTCATATTATAAAGTATATTCGAGACAAGCAGCGCGAGAGTGGTTTGTACTAATGAAATTGTATATTAAAAACATGGTTTGTGATCGCTGTAATATGGTGATTGAAAATCAGTTTCAAGTACTGGGCTATGAACTGTTATCGGTTAGGCTGGGAGAAATAGAGCTGGCAAAGGACACACTATCGAATGAAGAGCTGCTACAGATCAGAAAAGCAATAGAGCCACTGGGATTTGAGTTACTTGGGGACCGTAAAAGCCGGCTTGTTGATCAGATAAAAAGCGCGGTTATAGAGCTGGTTCACCACCAGGGCGCACTGGAGAAAATAAAAATATCGGACTATTTAAAGGAGAAAGTTAACCAGGATTATAATTATATCAGTCAGTTATTTTCCTCTCATGAAGGCGTGACAATCGAGCAGTATTTTATTAATCAGAAAATAGAGAAAGTAAAAGAGTTACTGGCCTATAATGAATTAACCACCACCGAAATTGCTTATCAGCTCGGTTATAGCAGCCTTTCTCACCTGAGTAACCAGTTTAAAAAAGTCACAGGCTATACGCCCAGTCAGTATAAGAAGTCATCGGATAATCTCTCGAGAAACTCACTGGATAAAGTCTGAAGCTGGCCATGCCTGCTAAAAAATCAACAGTGACAGGCGTATAGTTGTCAGGCTGATCCATAAATAGTTATGCAACTTTGTGGCAGTTAATCTGTCTATGGTCAGAACAATAGACTGATCATATACTGATGACAGCAGAGACTGGTCAGCACTATTTATTCTGAGGCTGTTTTTAATTATGCAAATATAAATAATAATTCTGTAACAGCAGTATACGCGTAGCGCTATATAATAGGCTCAGTCATAAAAACAGGTTATCTATCAGGTATGATCAATAAACCCAGCAAAGGAATAAGCATCTGTGCACTAGTTATATGGTGCATGCAGGCATCCTTTGCGCTCGCAAATAGCGGTTTAGTTGCAGAGGCAGAAATGCTGACTCAGCAAACAGATCATCATTACATGAACAGTGCCGCACCGGCTGATACAACCAGTTGTCACACAGGCAGCGACTTCCCCTGTGACACGGGGCATTGTGCAGCCTGTCATTTTATTATTAGCACAGAGCTGGACGATTTGACAATGGTGGTTGATGTTGTTCGACTGACAAATCAGCTGGCAAGCACCCCGCAATACATATCCTATCGGTTTTATCACCCGCCGCATTAGTACCTCCTTATCGGTAGTAATGCACGCATAATCTGCGGCAAAACAAAAAAATTACGGCGCGCTCAACTGAGTCTGCTTAATTAAATATTGCATATACGATAGTGATGAGGTTTTAAATATGTCTCGCAATGATTCGAATTTTGAAAGTAAACTTTTTAATAAAAAACGCAGACGGTTTGTTCAGGGAATGACCGTGGGTTCAGTCGCTATTGGTCTGGGTATTATTCCAGAATCGATAATGGCTGCGGTGCAGCAAAATACGCCGCAAACGCTGAAAGGCACAAATTTTGATTTAACTATTGGTGAACAAGCCGTCAATATTACCGGTGTTAACCGTCCTGCGACTACTGTGAATGGAAGTTTACCGGCACCGACGCTGTATTTTCAGGAAGGTGATGATGTTACCTTAAATGTTAAAAATGCCTTGTCAGTTGACAGCTCAATTCACTGGCACGGGCTGATTTTGCCATCGGCAATGGATGGTGTGCCGCACATCAGTGAAGGTTTTAAGGGCATTAAGCCGGGCGAAACATTCACTTATAAGTTCCCGGTCATTCAGTCAGGTACATACTGGTATCACAGTCATTCCGGTTTTCAGGAGCAGACCGGGGTATATGGTGCCATTGTTATCGAGCCTAAAAAAACAGATCCTTTTAGTTATGATAAAGATTACGTGGTGATGCTATCTGACTGGAGTGATGAAAAGCCGGAGAATGTTTATGGCAAGCTTAAAAAACTGAGTCACTATTATAATTTCCGCGAGCGTACCGCCGGCGATCTTTATGATGATATCAGGAAAGATGGCTGGGCGATGACCTGGTCTAAGCGTGGCATGTGGAATGATATGCGCATGAGTGACCGCGATATTTCGGATGTTACAGGTTATACCTATACGTTTTTGATGAACGGGCAAAATCCCGCAACGGGCTGGACGGGTTTGTTCAATCCGGGTGAAAAAATACGGCTGCGTTTTATCAATTCAGCGGCAATGACCTTTTTTGATGTGCGCATTCCGGGCTTAAAAATGACCGTGGTGGCTGCAGACGGTCAGCTGGTTAAGCCGGTTTCTATTGATGAATTCAGAATAGGTGTGGCTGAAACCTATGATGTCATTGTTGAGCCAGAAGATAATAAGGCCTATACCGTCTTTGCACAGGCGATTGATCGCAGTGGCTATGCGCGTGGCACCTTAACACCGGATCCACAAATGAAAGCAATGATACCGGCTATGGATGCGGCTCCACTGTTAGGTCATAAAGATATGGGTATGGATATGTCGGGTGGCGCGCATGCCGGTCATGACATGTCGGCTATGTCAAAATCGCCTGCTGTGCCGGAGATGAAGTGTGGTGGCAATATGGATATGTCCGGCGGTGATAAACGATCTGATGGCGGCATGACATTCTCCGAACATGCGGTTGATAAAGCTGGAAAAGCCGGTTATGGCAGTGCGCGAGAAATAGTACATGCCGACACCGAATATGGCCCGCATGTTGATATGCGATCCGATGCGCCGGCTTACAGACTTGATGAAGCTGGTATCGGTTTAGAAAATAATGGCCGTAAAGTTTTAACTTATGCAGACCTGCGTAACTATTACCCAACGCCGGATAAACGTGAGCCTTCACGTGAAATTGATATCCACCTGACAGGTAACATGAGCCGCTATATGTGGTCGATGAATGGTGTGAAATTTGCCGATGCAGAACCGATTAAACTTAAATTTGGAGAACGTGTTCGATTTAATTTAGTGAATGACACGATGATGAATCATCCGATTCATTTACATGGTATGTGGAGTGATCTGGAAACCGGTGACCCGGACTTTATACCGCGTAAACATACGATTATTGTGCCTCCAGGTGGTAAAGCCAGTTATCTGGTGACGGCTGATGCAAAAGGTGGCTGGGCCTACCATTGCCACCTGATGTATCACATGATGGGCATGTTCCGTAAAGTTGAAGTGGTGTAAAGGAGAGGAATAATGAAAAGTATAATATTTATATCAGCCTTAATCTTTGGCTTCTCTTCGCAAATTTTTGCCGGCGGTGCAGATGATCCTGTGCTGACTAAAGTAATGATAAACGAGTTGGAAACCAGTGATGAAAAAGGTGATCCACTGACTCTTGATGCGGAAATCTGGGTCGGCAAAGACCTGAATAAATTCTGGATAAAAACAGATGTTGAAAGACTGGATGGTGTGACAGAAGAAAGTGAAATTCAGTTGCTGTACAGTCGCGCGATTTCAGCCTACTGGGACCTGCAAACAGGAGTGCGTCACGATGATACTGACGGCCTTACACAAGACTGGGTAGTGATAGGTTTTGATGGGCAGGCACCGTATTTCATTGACATGGATGCAGCCTTGTTTGTCGCAGAATCCGGTCAGGCATCGTTACGTGTTAATGCTGAATATGAAATGATGCTGACACAGCGGTTGGTACTGAGCCCGGAAGCTACAGTAACTTTTTATACGAAAGATGATCCTGATCGCGGTATTGGTTCAGGCTTGTCCGGTATCGATGCGGCGATCCGCTTACGCTATGAAATAAAACGTGAGTTTGCGCCTTACATCGGCTTGAGCTGGAGTAATAAGTTCTCTGCTACGGCCGATATGGCCAATGCAAATGGTGCTGAGTCCAGTGATTTTGCCGTGGTTGTCGGTTTTAGTGCCTGGTTTTAAAAAACTATAAAGTCAGATATCCCTTAAGCACATCAGATGATGTGCTTAAGGCAAGGCGGCAGACAAGCCGCTTGCTTAAAAACCAGAGAGAATATAATTATGAAATATCATTTGTTAATGCTAGCAGCTTTCACAACTGTGCTGGCCGCATGTTCAGAGCCGGCCGACAGTGAAAATAAAAAACAAGCCGAATCACCGGCTGTGGTCAGCTCAAAGCATATAAGAATCACTGATAGTGAACAAATCAGGCGCGGTAAGAAAGTCTTTCAACAAAACTGTGCTATTTGTCACGGGGCAAAAGGCGAGGGTAAGTCACCCGCACCACCACTCAATGGCAGCGGGCACGCATGGCATCATTCGAGCCAAATGAACAGACGTACGATTAGCGACGGCACAAAACACCTGGGTGGAACAATGCCAGCATGGAAGGACAAACTCAGTGAACAGGAAATTACCGATGTAATGGCATGGTTTCAGTCAAAGTGGTCGGATGAAATTTACCAGCTCTGGTATGAAAAGGTAGAAAGTAAAAATAAATAAGCATACCGATTTATTTATTAAAACGCTTGTAACTAAATTAATAAGGTAAAAACATGTTTGAAATTATCCCAAACTGGCACCCTGTGTTTGTACATTTCACAGTGTCGACTTTAACTCTTGCAGTTGTCTTCTATTGTCTGGCTTATGCGTTAAGAAAAAAAGTCAGCTATGTCGCAGTTAAAACCTTTGCCGACTGGAACCTGTGGTTGGGAAGTGGCTTTATCATGGTGACAGCCACAGCAGGCTGGTTTGCGTATAACACCGTCGCACATGACGGACCATCGCACGCAGCAATGACAGATCACCGTAACTGGGCGTTGGCAGCTCTGGTGCTGTTTGTTGTAACAGCTATATGGGCATTTTTCAGAAATAGATCAGATAAAATAATCAATATTGGATTTACGGTCATTACTCTGATTGCATTTTTGTTACTTGCATCTGCAGCATGGAGAGGTGGAGAAGCAGTCTATCGTTATGGTCTTGGAGTAATGTCTTTACCTGCGGTTGAAGAAGGACAGGATGGACACAATCATGAACATGCTGAGGGGGCTGAACATGGTCACTCAACACTTAGTGATGATTTGCCTATGACAAAGGATAATGATGTAAACAAGTCAACACATCACGAAGATATGCACAATAATGATGGTCATAAACATTGACTTAAAAGTAAGAATCAGAGGTTTTTACGACAGCCAAGAGTGAGTAGCCCGTGGAAGTTATGCTGCTTGAAAACAGCATAACAGAAGCGCATCTGTCGTAAGGGACCGGATAAGCCAGAGCATGCTGAAAAAAGCAGCAGATGATTACTATTTCAGTTACAAGAATGATATAAAATATACCTTCTGAATGAAGGGTGGTAGAGAAGTCGGGCTGTTGTTGTCACTAAGCGTTGAGAGTAAATATTATGAGTAATCATGTCACATTAAATATCACGGGTATGAAATGCGCCGGATGTGTTTCTGCAGTAGAAACGGCATTAAAAGAAGTCGTTGCGGTTGATGGTGTGAACGTCAGCCTTGAAAATAAGGAAGCAGTGGTGTCCGGCTCAACGGATGTTGCTGCATTGATAGCGGCAGTTGAGAAGGCTGGCTTTACAGCTGAGCTGGCTGTGTGATGTTAAAATGAAAACCGAACGTTTTTCAATCGCTGGCATGATGTGCGCTGGCTGCGTTAGCAGTGTTGAAAAAGCACTGGTGAATGTGGCTGGTGTGAAACAGTCGTCAGTTAATTTCGCAGAGCATGTTGCTCAGGTGGAAGGTGATTATGATACAGGAGTGCTGTTAAAAGCCGTAGCGGATGCCGGGTATGAAGCAAGCCTGCTGGTTACAGAGGAAGATGAGACAGAAAAAGAAGCCGCAGAATTTGAGTATTACCGGAATTTGTTGAAAAAATCACTGGCTGCAGCGCTGCTGGGGGTACCGTTATTTATATTCGGAATGGCCGGTTTATTACCCGGTTTGAATAATCTGCAGGGGCAGGGTATCTGGTTTCTCATCGGCCTGGCGAGTGCATGGGTTCTGTGGTTTTCAGGCGGTCAGTTTTATAGCGGGGCTTGGAAGTCTTTTAAAAATCATAACGCCAATATGGACACACTGATAGCACTGGGAACGGGTACTGCCTGGCTGTTTTCAATGGTGATTACTGTTAATCCTGAGCTGGTACCTGCGCTTGCCCGGCATGCTTATTTTGAAGCCGCGGCCATTATTATTGCATTAATCAATCTGGGCTCAGCACTGGAAATGCGGGCACGCGGTAAAACTTCTGAGGCAATCAAACGATTAATTGGTTTGCAGCCAAAAACGGCGCGGGTGATTCGTGACGGTAAAGAACTGGATGTGGCAGTTAATGATGTTGGTCTGGGTGAAACAGTGCGAGTTCGCCCGGGAGAAAAAATTCCGCTCGATGGAGTCATTATCGATGGTCATTCCAGTGTGGATGAGTCCATGCTGACGGGAGAGCCACTGGCGGTTGAAAAAAATACCGGTGATGAGGTGGTTGGCGGTACGATAAACAAAACAGGCACGTTTTTATTTCAGGCAAAAAAAATCGGCAGTGAAACAGCGCTGGCACAAATTATTGCACTGGTTAGAAAGGCACAAAACTCTAAACCAGCGATCGGTAAACTGGCGGATAAAATTGCATCGGTATTTGTGCCGGCTGTTTTGATTATTGCCGTTATCACCTTCCTGTTATGGTTTAATTTTTCGGCCGCTCTGGTGGCTGAAGACATGGTTGTCAGTTATGCACTGGTCACCATGATGACAGTGCTGATCATTGCCTGTCCCTGTGCACTGGGTTTAGCAACGCCGATTTCAATTATGGTGGGCGTCGGCAAAGCCGCTGAGCTGGGAGTGCTGATACGTAATGGCGAAGCCTTACAGCAATCAGGCAAACTGGATGTGGTGGTGCTGGATAAAACCGGTACCATTACCCAGGGTAAGCCAACTGTGACAGCACTAATTGGCTTCGGATCATGGCAACAAAATGATGTACTGAAATACGCAGCGAGTCTGGAAAAGGGATCAGAACACCCGCTGGCAGAAGCCATTGTTAATGCGGCGAAAGAAAAAGGCATTAATTTGTTTGAGATCGCGGAGTTTAATGCACTGGCAGGGCTGGGTGTCAGTGGCAGTACTGATCTGTCGCCGGTATTGGTGGGTAATGCAGTGCTGATGCACAGATATAATGTCGATATAACGGCAGCAGAGGTACAGGCTGAGCAGCTAGCCGCGCAGGCACAAACCCCGGTGTTTGTGGCGATCAATAATCAGCTTGCCGGTATTGTTTCGGTATCTGACCCGCTCAAAGAAGATTCCGAGCAGGCAATTCAGACATTGCATAAGCTGGGAATCAGAGTGGTGATGTTAACGGGTGATAACAGCCACACCGCGAAAGCGGTGGCTGAACAGTTAAATATTGATGAGTACTATGCTGAAGTGCTGCCACAAACTAAAGAACAGAAGATCAGTATGCTGCAGGCGCAGGGACACGTTGTCGGCATGGTGGGTGACGGTATTAATGATGCACCGGCACTGGCGCGTGCCGATGTGGGGTTTGCTATCGGCACGGGCACCGATGTGGCGATCGAAAGCGCCGATATTACCCTGATGCGCGGTTCATTAAATGGCGTGGCCGATGCGATTGCGGTTTCAAAAGCAACCGTGAGAAATATAAAACAGAATTTATTTGGTGCTTTCATTTATAACAGTTTAGGTATTCCTGTTGCTGCCGGTATTTTATTCCCACTTTTCGGCGTGCTGTTAAATCCTATGATTGCCGGTGCTGCGATGGCGATGTCATCGCTCACGGTGGTGACGAATGCCAATCGTTTACGCTGGTTCCGCTCAACAGGGGATAAAAAATGACGGTGCTGATCGTGAATGTACTGGCTTTGATACTGATTGCAGCAATTATCTGGTGGTTCTGGCTTGCACCAATAAAGACCATATCAATGACAGGCAAACAAATAATCGATATATCCGTTGAAAACGGTGTCTATACCCCGGCCAATATTGAAGTTACTGCCAATCAAAAATACACCCTGCGTTTTTTGCGAAAAGACCCCAGTCCGTGTGCAGAAAAAGTGCTGTTTGAAGGCATCGGTAAAAGTCTGGATCTGCCATTAGGTCTTCCGGTTGAGATTGAAATTATCTTACCTGTGGCAGGAGAATATGGCTTTAGCTGTGATATGAAAATGTATCACGGCAGATTAGTGGCAACCGCGCAGGTTTAGCCTGATAAGCACTTTCCAGACTAAGCGGTTCTGCCTTAGTCTGCAATTTACCTTTCTCATTTTGTTATAAAAAACAGTTCTTTAGTTTAATATTTAAGAAATATTTGCAGGTTATAAGTGATTGTAAACTGTAAATAATGAAGTCACAGGGTACCGTGGGCATAATAATTTATGCGTAATTCGTATTTCAATGGGCGTACAAATTTTAATTCGCGTTTGAATCAGTATATCTGACACATCAGTAACTCCTTTGTGTTTTTCCAGAAATTAATAGCTTCACAATGTGCCGGAGTTTTACATGCTGCCACAACATGGCATTGTAAATATTTTGTAACAGCGATTGCAGCCATCAGTCAGGTGGTCTAAACATTCAAAGTATGTCGCTTACTAAGAGGTTTGGTTTTGTTAAGCGCACAGATTGTAAGCTGTTAACAGACACAGGATATTTACTCTGCTGGATGGCATAACACTTAAATTAAGGTGTAGATGATGTATCAAACTAAAAACGATTCAAGGGAGCAGCTGACGGTTTTAGTAGCCGATGGCTTTTCTCGTCTGTCATTAGTCATGATGAGTCTGCTTTTGTTATTGCTGGCTTCCGTGGTAAATGCCAATAATGCAAAAAATGTGCATATGAAAGACAACCAGCAAGCTGAAGTAGCCGAGGTTACGCAGGGACTGTCAAAAGAATCTTATCTGGCTTATGCCGATCAGTTGCTGGGTGAGCAGAAGTTCAAGCTGGCACTAAAATACTACGATAAAGTGATCAGACTGGATCGCGATATTGATGCTGCGTTTCTGGGCCGAAGTATCGCTAATGATGGTGCCGGACGGCTGGAAGAGTCGATAGCCGATCTGAATGTTTATATTTTGCGAAACCCTGATGATTCTATGGCGCATGTTTATCGTGGTGTACGCTATATGTCGCGGGGTGATATGGTGGTGGCAGAAACAAACCTGCTGAAGGCGATTGAACTCGATCCACGAAATGCACGGGCATACGATGATACCGGCGTGCTATATGCCAGACAGGGTTATCTTGAGCACTCACTGAAGTACTTCGGACAGGCATTAAGACTGGATCCGTATAATGAAACGGCGTATCACAATCTGGCTATTGTGTATTATTTGCAGGAAGTAAATGATAAAGCGCTGATAGCCGTCAACAGGGCCATCAGACTAACCCCGGAAGCGTATGATACTTATATACTTAAAGCGCAAATTCTGGATGCATTAGGAAAGGTTGAGGAGGCAAAGAAAGTCCGTCATTATGCTAAATTTTTGAACGCTGATAGCTGGAAAGATTCTGCATCCATTCATTAGCTCTGATTTATTGTCAGCTGACAAGCCGAGAGAATCATGCATAAAGACTTCTTAGTAGAGGTCTTTATTATTTATAAATGTTTTATATGTTTTTATAGGAATAAGCTGCAGCGGCATATATGGAAAAAATCAAACGTATTTGTTGTACAAATTTTCTGACAAGTTGCCGGATACGATTAAATCAGGCCCATTTATCAGAAATGAGGGTGTGAGTTTTGCAATGGCATGTCTTGAGTGGTTAAATAATGCTCGCATTGATGCACTGGAGTCAGGCCAGTTAATGCTGACACAAGTATTGTGTCTGTTCATGATATCTGGGTGACCGTCTCCGGCTTTGAATGGACTTCTCACTGTAAACAATCTATACATTAACCAATAGCTGTGGCTTTACTCTATTAAACAGCATGCCGCTTGTGAGTAATTTCCGAGGATGACACGATGAGTTTTGAAGAAAAATTAGGATTAACGATGATGATGGAGCTAATAGAAGGGGAGCTCGAAGAGCGTAAAGTAGGTGTTGAACGTCGGCAGAAAGAAGCTGAAGAGAACAGGAAAAAAGCCACGACTGATGAACGCCGGGTGAACAATGACCGCCGCGGTGCCAACGCCTGATATTATCGTGATAATCAGCAGGCCTTCGTATATGAAGGCCTCAGCGTTTTCCTTCTATTCGAAATTGCCTTAAAATTCCTCCCTCTCTCACCTGACATCTTACTATCTATGCTTAATAACACCTTCAGTGTCGCACCGATGCTCGACTGGACCGACCGTCATCAGCGATATTTCATGCGTCTGATCAGCCACCATGCCCTGCTTTATACTGAAATGGTCACCACCGGGGCCATTATTTTTGGTGATCGTGATCGTTACCTGCAGTTTAATGATGAAGAGCACCCGGTCTCACTGCAACTGGGTGGCAGTGATGTGAAACATCTGGCCGAGTGCACAAAAATTGCAGAAGATTACGGTTATGATGAGGTGAATCTTAATCTGGGATGCCCCAGTAACCGGGTGCAAAATGGCAGCTTTGGCGCCTGCATGATGGCGCAGCCAGAACTGGTTGCTGAGTGTATAACAGCGATGAAAGCGGCGGCAAATATGACGGTTTCCGCAAAAACCCGTATCGGCATTGATGACAGGGATTCGTTTGAAGAACTGGTTCATTTTGTTGGAACACTGCATGAAGCCGGTTGTGATGATTTTGTTATACATGCGCGTAAAGCCATATTGCAGGGCCTGAGCCCGAAAGAAAACAGAAGCATTCCACCGCTAAAATATGATGTGGTGTATAAGATTAAAGAATTATTTCCGCAGTGTCATATCAGTCTGAACGGTGGCGTTAAAACACTGGCTGAAACACGCGAACATTTGCAGCAGGTTGACGGGGTAATGATGGGGCGCGAAGCCTACCATAATCCTTACTTGTTATCTGAGATTGACTGTTTGCTGTATGACGATAATCACCCGCTGCTGACACGCCATCAGTTGGTTGAAAGTATGTTCCCGTATATAGAAAAAGAAATGGCAAAGGGTGTCCGCTTACAGTCGATTGTGCGTCATATGCTGGGAGTGTTTCAGGGAGTTAATGGTACCAAGGCATGGAAACGGTTTTTGAGTGAAAATGCATATAAGGAAAGCTCAGGTATTGAGGTTTTACAACACGCGCTGACTCTTGTGAGTCAGGGTAACGCCCCGCAAGATGAAGAGACCAGCGCCGGGTAGTGGCGATGACGGGACAAAGAAAAATTATTCATATTGATATGGATGCTTTTTTTGCGGCAGTTGAACAGCGTGATTTTCCGGAGTACCGTGGCAAGCCATTAATCGTTGGTGGCAGTGCGGACAAAAGAGGTGTGGTGGCCACCTGCAGTTATGAGGCGCGAAAATTTGGTATCCATTCGGCGATGTCTTCCTCGCGTGCATACAGGTTGTGCCCTCAGGCAATCGTAGTGCCGCCGCGTTTTGATGCTTACCGCGAAGCATCAGATATCATTCGTTCAGTATTTCATCAGTACACCGATATGGTAGAGCCTTTATCACTGGATGAGGCTTACCTTGATGTCAGTGACAGTGAATTGTTTGAGGGTTCTGCAACCCTTATTGCCAGAGAAATTAAACAAAAAATTTTGCAACAAACAGAGCTGACTGCATCGGCCGGTGTTTCATATAATAAATTTCTGGCGAAAGTGGCATCTGATATTAACAAGCCGGATGGTATTACCGTGATTCGCCCGGATCAGGGCGAGCAGTTTGTTGCGGAGCTGGCCGTGGGCAAGTTTCATGGCGTCGGCAAGGCGACAGAAGCAAGAATGAAGTCTCTGGGTATCAATACCGGCAGTGATCTTAAAAAATTATCATTAAATGAATGCCTGCAATTTTTTGGTAAGTCCGGCAGTTATTACTATGACATTAGCCGCGGAATAGATAAACGTGAAGTGATGAACTCGCGGGAGAGAAAATCATTAGGTTCAGAAACTACATTTGAAAGTGATATCGACAGCATTGAGCAAATGATAAATGTATTAAATGCACTGGCCACAGAAGTGGCGGGTTCTTTAGCAGAAAAAAATCTGCATGGTTATACCATCACATTAAAAGTTAAGTTTGATAATTTTGAACAGGTAACAAGAAGCAAAACAATGCCATCTGCTTTAACCCGTGAGCATGAAATGTTGCCTGTGCTTGAAATGCTGTTGCTAAAAACACAGGCCGGTAACAGAAAAGTAAGGCTGCTTGGTGTCACGATTTCCGGTTTTACTGATGCCGATAGTGAAAGCAATAACGGAGCAATGCGACAGCTATCACTGTTTTAATGTATACCTGAGAAATATTATTCCTCTAGGAGTAGACGGCGGATTATTTCAAGTACATCTGTATTATCCCATTCAATAGCACCAAACAAGCCATAACGAATCACACCCTTTTTATCAATAATAAAACTCGAAGGAAAGGCAATAAGTTTCCACGGCTCTACTGCTTCAGCCTGCGGATCGGTAAGTACCGGGAACTTAATTGACATGGGTGATAGAAAGTTTTTAACGGTGTCAGCTTTTTCACCGATATTGACGGCAAGGATATTAAAGTTTTTATCATTGATTTTGTCCTGCAGTCTGTTTAATGAAGGCAGTTCCTTAATACAGGGCGGGCACCATGTGGCCCAGAAGTTAATTAATAATATTTCTCCCTTGTGACTTTCAGTCGTGTGTGACAGGGAGTTGAAATCTTTAAAGTTTAAATAAACCTCTTTAATGTCACCTTTGTAAGCCTGTAAACCGGACTTGATTGAGCCTGAAGTCGTACTGAGCGTCGCCGTAGCTTCAGGTAATGGCGCTGCTGCTCTTGGTTTTTCATAGCCAGCTAACAGATCAATCGCGCCGCTGATAATGGCAGGGGTTTTATTATAATAATTTTCGTCGTTTTGGTTTTCCGGTGTTCTTACATTGAAGCCATCAGAGACTTCCGCTAACACCTGTGTGATAACATCGCTACCGCCTTTTTCAAGGTGATTTTTAATTGTACTTAGCTGATATAGTTTACCGGACAGTGACGGTTGTATGATGTACAGAGACAGATTGGTGGCATATGTTATTGGCAGGTATTCGACACTTTTTCCGGCTTCGGCTGCACTGCTGTAGAAATTAGGGTGCAAAAGTATCGCGCTTTTAACGGTGTTACGGCTTGCCGTATTAAGCTGCAGTTGTCTGGCGGCCTGTAGTGCGAGAGGCGCTGCCCGGCCGGTAGCAAATAAAGTGACTTCACGGCGGTTATTATGACTGACTTTATTTATCAGTTCACTGATATCAGCTGTATCAATATTATTGTAACTGCTGCGGCCCGGCGGAATAAAATAGCTGCTGTGTAAATCGGCAAGCCAGACTTCGATGCCTTTTTTGTTCAGCTCGCGGGCGGTGGCATCTTCTCTGCCGCGAACGCCGTATTCGGTTGGAAGCCATAAAACAACGGCTTTAGGGTTTTCAGTTTGGTAGTGACTGACGGAGATTTCAGCGCCGCTGCTAAGCGCTAGCTGTATTTCTTCAGCCGCAACAGGCAGTGAAAAAGCCAGCAGAAAGAAAAAGTAATGTATTCGATTAATCATATTAACTAGTTGTGACGGATTGGAGTGCCTAAAATAACTGGCTATAGCCCAGTTGAAAAGTAACATCGGGAGATGCGCCTACATAAATGTCTTCTACAACGACAATTTCAATGCGCTGAGATGGATTGAGTTTTATATGACCACCGGAACTGATTTGTATGCTGTCGCCAAGGAATGTTGTATGGCTGTTATAAAATGCAGAGTGAAAGTCTAACTGGATATTAAATGTCAGGTGATCCATTGCCCGCCATTCAATACCGGCAGTACCAAAATACACGGTGCTTTTTTGCAGTTCTGGCAATATCTGGCTTTTGCCGGGAATCAGTAAACCAATATTATAATAGCTTGACCAGTCTTGTCTGAAGTCTGACTCTGCGGACAACCACAAGGAAGCATCGATTTTTCCGCTGCCAGTTAGCAAGTCATTGTCACCGCTTGGAAGTTTTATGCTGGTCCAGATGCTGGCTGCCTGAGAAGAGCCAGCATAGAGCTGGTAGGCAGCGTCAATACTGATATCACCGAGACCATGATTGGCTGTGTCCATACGCAGACGTTCTCTACCATCGAGGCTATATGAAAACAAAAACTGATCTGCAGGGTAGTCAGCTCGTTTGCCGGCGGGAAAGCCAAACGTGTCGTGGAAGTCGTCAATGAAATTATCAAGAGAGCCGGCACGGTGACTGATAAACGGGATACGCAGGCGTACGTGGGTGTTATTACTGATGGAAAACAGGTAAATCAGATTAAGCTCGCTGGTCTCACCATCGATAAAAAGGTTTTCACTAGGTGTGTCCTCAACATTAAGTGTATTACTCCGGTTATATGAGGCAGAAAAAAAAGACTGATCCGGGCCGGGTAATTTTGCAGGGCTGATCAGCGGCAGACCGTAAACAAGGGTTAACGGGTTCAGGTCATGTGTTTGTAATGGTGTGGCGGCAACGGCTGTTTTCGTTAACAGTAAAAAACCAAGCAGGCACAAAAAAGCCCTGCTGGTTTTTGACCTGGCAAGGCTTTTTTTCATCATTGTCGACGTCTGTTTAACGGCTCAATAATGATCAATCGTTTACTTCAGGCTTTCGTAATAAGCAGCCAGATTATCAATGTCTGCAGGGCTTAATGGTTTAGCCATTGCGTTCATTGTTCCGTCTTTACGTGAACCGTCTTTAAATGCTTTTAACTGCTTGGCAGTATAGGCGGCTTTCTGACCAGCAAGGTTAGGAAACATTGGAGTAGAGCTGATGCCGTTAGCACCGTGACAGCCCATGCAAGTTGCTGCTTTTGCTTTACCGGCGGCTACATCACCAGCGGCGATTGCATTTGATGAAAGACCCAGGATGGCAACAGAGGCCAGTGTTAATAAAGTACGTTTCATGATTATCCTCCACAGATAAATAATGAGATTTTGTTAAAATTTTTGTTGCGCTATTGTGACAGAGCAAATATATAAAGTAAATTCAACTATTTACTCTATATATCAGGGTTTCTTATCACGATGGTTGCCAGTTTGTTAAAGTAATACGCTTTCAGCTGCAATGAAGGTCAGCAGGCCGATCGTCAGGTTGAGCGCAACCAGTTTGCGAATGAGGTTGAGGTTTTTCGCTGCCTCAGGATAATTCTTCTCGGCAACGAGCTTTTTCAGGCGTTTATAGGGCGCAAAGTAAACATGCATAAAAATCATTATCATTAGCAGTCCCATGCCGTGCATCAGGTGAATATGCATGCCAGAGCCGGCAAACCCAGCAAAATAACTGAACATCATGTGATAACCGCTCAATACAATAACGGCGATGCTGATCCATACCCAGAAGAAAAATTTAGTGAACACACCGTCCCATAAAGACAGGCGTTGTGGAGGCTCCAGCAAGCTGGCAGCAGCAGGGCGTAGTGCCATATAGGCGAAAAACATGCCCCCGACCCAGATGACGGCCGCGATAATATGTAAGGATTTGGCTAAAAACACGGTTTTTCTCCTGAAAAATTGACTGATTTAGCCAGAATAAACGATTACTGAGGAAAGACCAACTTAATTTAAGTCCTTGATTTTAATGCGGTTAAATTCTATTAATACGCAAATAATATAAATTGAGCTGAAAAAGCACAACTAATCGGGTAAAGTGTGCGCTCATTTTAAAACGACTAATGAGGCTCAGATCATGGCAGATTTCAAAATCGCCCCGTCAATTCTATCAGCAGACTTCGCTAAATTAGGCCAGGAAGTTGATGATGTTATCGCGTCAGGCGCTGATATCGTGCATTTTGACGTCATGGATAATCACTATGTGCCAAACCTGACAATTGGTCCATTGGTCTGTGAAGCACTACGCAAGCACGGCGTGACGGCTGAAATTGATGTGCATTTGATGGTCAAGCCGGTTGATCGCATCATCCCTGATTTCATTGCCGCCGGTGCAAGCTATATTACCTTTCACCCGGAAGCATCAGAGCATATTGACCGTACCCTGCAAATGATCCGTGAAGGTGGTTGTAAGTCGGGTCTGGTCTTTAACCCTGCGACACCGCTGGATGTGTTAAAGCATGTAATGGATAAAGTAGACGTTATCTTACTGATGTCAGTGAACCCGGGCTTTGGTGGTCAGAGTTTTATTCCTGAAACCCTGAACAAATGCCGCGAGGCGCGCAAAATGATCGACGAAAGTGGCTTTGATATTCGTCTTGAAATTGACGGTGGCGTTAAAGTGGATAACATCCGTGAAATCGCTGAAGCAGGTGCCGACATGTTTGTTGCCGGTTCTGCCATCTTCGGTGCGAAGAATGAAAACGATGCTAATGTATACAACACTGTTGTCCAGCAAATGCGTGATGAGTTAGCTAAAGTATAAAACCCTGTCGGGAGTCAGTCATCTAAAGCCAGTAGTTAAAAAACTACTGACTTTGGACTTTAGACTCCGCATTCTTTTGGATTTTTCCCCATGATTAAAAAACCTGAAATGGTGCTGATTGATGTTGATGGCACCTTAGTGGATAGTGTGCCTGATCTGGCGTATTGCGTAGATGAAATGATGAAAGCGCTGGGCATGCCGGTGCATGGCGAAGCGGCAGTGCGTAACTGGGTTGGCAATGGTGTTGAGCGTTTAACCCGCCGCGCACTGATTGGTCAGCTTGACGGTGAGCCGGATGATGAGCTGTTTAATAAAGCCTACCCCATCTTTCTGGATTTGTACGATAAAAATGTCTGCGAAAAAAGCTGCCTGTATGACGGCGTAGCAGAAGCCATGGCATTTCTGAAAAGCACAGGCGTGAAAATCGGCTGTGTCACTAATAAAAATGCCCAGTTCACCTTGCCGATTTTAGAAAAGCTGGGCATCAAAGATGACTTTGAAATCATTGTTTGTGGTGACACCCTGGCTAAAAAGAAACCGGATCCTGAGCCCTTGCTACATGCCGCCAGAGAATTAGGTGTTGCGCCTGAAAACGCCTTAATGCTGGGTGACTCAATGAGTGATGTGAAAGCCGCACGTGCTGCAAACTTTTCGATCATATGTATGAGCTACGGCTACAACCACGGTGAAGATATTCGCAGCTACAACCCGGATGCAGTGGTTGATCGCATGGATGAGATCAAAGAAATTATAGACTGGTCCTAGTTTTCTAGCCAGGGCGTTAAAGCTAGTCTCAAAAAGGCGCATTTGCAGTTAGAAATCGCTGTCTTTTTTGATTATCTTCGCCTTGCTGGAAAGAAGACCGGAACCCGTCAGCGATTAAAAGTTAAGCAAAACCAATATCAGTTTGTAGAAAGAGCTTGTTCTCCGTAGCTCTGCGGCAGATATTGTCTTTAAGCCGGCATCAATTTTGTGATATAAAAGCATTATGAAACTCTTAATTCAACAACAAGGTCAGTCTTCCTTTAAAGAACGATGGTGAAGCGCGGCTCGCAGTACCCAACCCACTTTCGTTTGTATAATATTTAAAGAGCATTAATCATGACGCCTGAAGAGTTTCAAAGCCTGCAACAACAGAACTATCGCCGCATTCCTCTGGTTAAAGAAGTGCTGGCTGATTTAGATACCCCGCTAAGCACTTACCTTAAACTGGCCAATGCACCGTATACCTATTTATTCGAGTCCGTTCAGGGTGGCGAAAAATGGGGGCGTTATTCGTTTATCGGCCTGCCCTGTCGTACCGTGGTTAAAATCAGTGCGCAACAAATCGATATTGTGACCGACGGTGTGGTGGTTGACAGCATTCAGTCTGCAGACCCGCTGAGCTGGATTGAAAACTATCAGCAGCAATTTAATGCTTATGATCTGGGCGATATCTCCCGTTTTAGTGGCGGGCTGGTGGGTTACTTCGGCTATGAAACGGTGGGTTATATAGAGCCGCGACTTGCCAATCAGAATAAACCGGATGTACTGGGCACGCCTGATATATTACTAATGTTGTCTGAAGAGGTGGTGGTATTTGATAACCTTTCCGGCAAGCTCAAAATTATTGTTTATGTCGATGCCTCACAAGACGGTGCTTATGCACAGGGTCAGGCACGCTTAAAGCAGCTGGAACATGAGCTGCACTTTTCAAGTCCGTCGTACACACCTGCAGCGGTCAGCAAAAAGGTGCAGGAAGATGACTTTGTTTCCGGCTTTACCGAGCAGGGTTATAAAGATGCTGTTGCCAAAGCGCGTGAATACATTATTGACGGCGATATCATGCAGGTAGTGTTATCACAGCGCCTGTCGATTCCATTTGCTGCCAAGCCGCTGGATTTATACCGTGCACTACGCAGTCTGAATCCGTCGCCCTATATGTATTATTTAGATCTGGGCGATCATCACGTGGTGGGTTCATCGCCGGAAATTTTAGTGCGACTGGAAGATGACGAAGTCACGGTACGTCCCATAGCCGGTACCCGACCGCGCGGCAAGGATGAGGCTGAAGACATCGCCTTAGAAAAAGAACTACTGGCCGATCCGAAAGAGCTGGCTGAGCATTTGATGCTGATTGATCTGGGTCGAAATGATGCCGGTCGCGTCAGTGAAATTGGTACGGTTGAACTGACCGATAAAATGACCATCGAACGTTATTCGCATGTGATGCACATCGTCTCAAATGTGGTCGGTAAACTGAAACAAGGCATGTCCGCAATGGATGTGCTGCGTGCTACTTTCCCCGCCGGGACGGTAAGTGGTGCACCGAAAATTCGGGCGATGGAAATCATCAGCGAGCTGGAACCCGTTAAACGCGGTATTTATTCCGGTGCAGTCGGCTATCTGTCGTGGAACGGCAATATGGATACAGCAATCGCTATCCGTACTGCCGTTATCAAAGACGGCACATTAAATATACAGGCAGGTGCCGGTATTGTTTATGATTCACTGCCTGAAAATGAGTGGGCCGAAACCATGAACAAAGGACGTGCTGTTTTCCGTGCGGTGGCATTAGCCGAAGCCGGACTTGATGGAACGCATCGCTAAAGCTGCTGCTTAAACCTTGTTGAAACTCTTTAAGTGAATTCCTGAATTTATGAAATTGTTTGCCCAGCGTGTTGTTAATCACGCCTTTTTTGACTATTCAATTATTGCATTAATTTTAATTAACGCGGCTGTGCTTGGTCTGGAAACATCCAGAGATATGATGGCGCTTTACGAGTATGAGCTGTTACTGAGCAGTGATATTATTCTCGCACTGTTTATTGCTGAAGCCTTACTTAAAATGATTGCCGTTATGCCAAGGCTGGGGCTTTATTTCAAAGATGGCTGGAACCTGTTTGATTTCTCAGTAATCGTCTTGTCACTGCTGCCGGCAACCGGTGAGCTGGCAATGGTGGCCAGACTGGCGCGTTTGTTACGGGTCATGCGTCTGATCTCCACCATTCCTGAGTTACGGCTGATCGTCAGTACACTGATACGCTCACTGCCCGGTATGAGTCACGTTATTATGCTGATGGGTGTGATCTTTTATATGTATGCCATAGCGGGCTATCACTTATTTGCCGAGCATGATCCGCAGCACTGGGGAACACTGGGCATATCATTGCTGACATTGTTTCGTGTGGTGACACTGGAAGACTGGACAGATCTGATGTACACCGCGATGGAAATGAGCGGCTATAGCTGGATGTTTTTTGTCAGTTTCGTGGTGATGGGAACCTTCGTTATCATCAACCTGTTTATTGCGGTAGTATTAAATAATCTGGATGAAGCCAAACAGGAACAGCTGCGGGAATTACAGGGCCCGGTTGGTAAAGATGAAATACTAGAAGAGTTAAAAACAACCCAGCAGGCACTACAGCGTCTGCAGGAAAAAATGGAACGCATGAGCGGATAATGGTTTAAGGCAGATCGACATGATTTTAATGATAGACAACTACGACTCATTTACTTTTAATCTGGTTCAGTATCTCGGCGAGCTGGGTGCAGATGTTGAAGTGCAGCGTAATGACCAGATAACAATCGAAGATATCGAAGCGATGAAACCTGAACGCATCATGGTGTCACCGGGGCCGTGTACCCCCAATGAAGCGGGTATCTCAATGCAGGCAATAAAGCACTTTGCCGGTAAGCTGCCTATCCTGGGTGTGTGTCTTGGTCATCAGTCTATCGGTCAGGTTTTTGGCGGGAAAATCATCCATGCGAGAGAAATCATGCACGGCAAAACCTCGATGATTCATCACACCAGTCAGGGTGTATTTAAAGGCCTGACAAATCCTTATGAAGCGACTCGCTATCATTCGCTGGTGATTGAAAAAGAAAGCTTGCCGGATTGTCTGGAAATTACAGCGTGGACTCAAAATTCAGACGGCAGCATGGATGAAATCATGGGTGTACGACATAAAAAACTGGCAATCGAAGGTGTGCAATTCCATCCGGAATCAATCCTGACGCAACATGGTCACGACCTGTTACAGAATTTTTTGAATATGTAAAAGCAAAGCCTGCTGCGTCTCTGCGGCAAGTTTTTTATTTAATCGTAAGCGGTGCATTTTGACAAATAAACACGCAACACCCGTTATATTGCTAACGATTATTCTCGCCAGTCTGTCGACAATCGCCCCTTTTAGTATTGATACCTATCTGCCTTCTTTTCCCAGTGTCGCCAGTGAACTGAATGCATCGGCATTGCAAATGCAGCAAAGCCTGAGCTTATACATGCTCGGTTTTGCCATCATGACATTGTTCACAGGGGCCATATCCGATGCGCTGGGCCGGCGCAGTATTACCCTGATTGCTTTATTCGTGTACTCAGCGGCTTCTCTCGGCTGCGCACTGGCTACTGATATCGAAACTTTTTTATGGCTGCGCTTTTTGCAGGGTGTAGCAGCAAGTGTTGGTATTGTGATTGGACGCGCAGTGGTCAGAGATTTATACAGCGGTGCAGATGCCCAGCGTATGATGTCCAATGTCATGCTGTTCTTTGCTATGGCGCCTGCCATCGCGCCGGTGATTGGTGGTCTGCTGGAAGTGAATGCCGGCTGGCGTTATGTGTTTTACTTTTTAATGTTGCTGGGTTTACTGGTTTTATTTCTGGTGGCAGCTTATTTACCGGAGACATTACCAGAAGAGGAGCGTCATTCGATGCACCCTGTCAGGTTATTAAAAAATTATCTGCATGCAATGACGCATGCCAAATTTACCGCGCTGGCTTTGATTGTGGCGTTTAACTTTGCCGGCTTCTTTATTTACATCATGTCGTCTCCTCAGTTGCTTTTTATTCATCTTGGCTTTGCAGCAGATGAGTTCTACCTGATGTTTGTGCCGGTAGTGCTGGGTATTATGCTCGGATCCTATGCGTCGGCACGCCTGTCCGGTTATTTTACGATAATAAAGATTGTTGCAATCGGCTCGGCCATTATGCTGTTTGCCTCAGTGGTTAATGTACTGCAGGCGTATGTGCTTGAACCTGTGACGTTTAATATCATCACACCGCTGGTGCTGTATGCCATCGGCATGGCGCTGACGATGCCGGCACTGACGGTGCTCGGGCTGGATCAGTTGCCAAACAACAAAGGGCTGGCGTCTTCATTACAGAGTTTCATGCACATGGGTGGCAATGCACTGGTAGCGGGTCTGATCGCACCGCTGGTGTTTGGCAGTATTGCCGGCCTGGCCTTAGCAATGTTGAGCTTTCATGTTATCGCTTTATTATTGTTTTTTTGGGTTGCCGGTTTTAGTGAGCCGGCACTTAAGCAGGATAAAGCGGCTTGACCGTGCTCCGGCAGCGGGCGACAATCTAAGCAGAATAATTAATAGCAGCAAATGTAAGGGTACGATTTTATGGATATGCCAGCAGCAATTAAAGCCGTCACAGAGCGCCGGGATTTATCAGTTGATGAAATGACCAGTGTGATGCGCAGCATTATGACAGGTGAGGCAACAGCAGCGCAGATTGGTGGTTTTCTGGTTGGTCTGCGGATGAAAGGTGAAACGGTTGATGAAGTCACGGCTGCGGCGTCGGTAATGCGTGAGCTGGCTAGCAAGGTTGAAGTCAATAAAGAGCATCTGGTTGATACCTGTGGCACCGGTGGTGATTCATCCGGCTCATTTAATATCTCTACCGCCAGCGCCTTTGTTGTTGCCGCAGCCGGTGGTCATGTCGCCAAACACGGCAATCGTTCAATTACTTCAAAATCCGGCAGTGCGGATGTACTGGAGGCGGCCGGCGTTAATTTGAATGTCACACCGGAGCTGGTTGCAGAATGCGTGAATGACATCGGTGTCGGCTTTATGTTTGCACCGGCTCACCATAGCGCGATGAAGCATGCGATAGGTCCGCGTAAAGAAATGGCCGTACGCACTATTTTCAATGTGCTGGGGCCGTTAACCAATCCGGCCGGTGCACCTAATCAGGTTTTAGGTGTGTACGACAAGGCATGGCTGGAGCCGCTGGCGCAGGTTTTAAAAAACCTTGGCAGCAATCATGTACTGGTCGTGCATGCAGCAGACGGGCTTGATGAAATCAGTATCGGCAGTGAAACGTTCATTGCCGAATTAAAAAACAGTGAAGTTAAAACCTACAGCATAAAACCGGAAGACTTTGGCATGAAGCGCGTCAGCCTTGAAACAATTCGGGCTAAAGATGCTGCCGACAGTCTGGCCATTATAAAGTCTGTGATGGATAACAAAGCAGGCCCGGCCAGAGATATTGTCAGCCTGAATGCGGGTGCAGCGATTTATGTGGCGGGGCTGGCGAGTACACTGGCCGAAGGTGTTGCCAGGGCGCAGGAAATCATAGCTTCAGGCGCTGTTAAAAATAAACTCGACGAATTAATCGCAGCCAGTAACCGATAAATAGGAAAACATCATGTCACAGTCTGACAATCAGGCAGATATACTGATTAAAATTTTACAGCGCAAAGCAGAAGAAAATGCTGAGCGTTGTCAAAAAGTAAGTATGGAAGAACTGAGTCGTCGTGCAGCGGCGGCCGACAAACCGCGCGGATTTATTCAGAGTATGCGCAATAAAATCGCCGCCGGCGAAGCCGCAGTGATTGCAGAAATTAAAAAAGCCTCACCCAGTAAAGGCGTGATGCGGGAAAATTTCAATCCGGCTGAAATTGCCAAAAGTTATGCCAGACATGGTGCGGCCTGTTTGTCGGTATTAACCGATGAAGATTTTTTTCAAGGCAGCACCCGATATTTGATTGAAGCACGGGCGGCCTGCGATCTGCCGGTTATCCGCAAGGATTTTATTATTGATCCGTATCAGGTGCTGGAAGCACGGGCAATGGGTGCAGATTGTATTTTATTAATTGTCGCGGCGTTGGATGATGCGTCACTGCATGGCTTGCTGGCTCAAGCCAATCAGCTGGGTATGGACGTATTAATGGAAGTGCATGATGAAGAAGAAATGAAACGTGCGCTGGCAACAGATTGTGAACTGATTGGTGTGAATAACCGTAATCTGCGGACCTTTGAAACCTCGCTTGATACGACTTTGAGAATGTTGCCCATGCTGCCGGATGAGCGTTTACTGGTAACAGAAAGCGGCATACATACAGCAGAAGATGTGAACATGATGCGTGAGAGTCAGGTAAATGCCTTTTTAGTGGGCGAGGCGTTTATGAAAGTTGATGAGCCCGGTGAGAAGCTGGCGGAGTTGTTTTTTAGTTAGTGCTACGAGGAACCAGGTACAGGTCGTTAACAAACAGACTTGTATAAACTAAAAAAGCGCTGGCAATGCCGGCGCTTTTTTTTAAACAGCTTTTAATAACGCTACTAAAGGTTTTTTTGTCTGCGAGTAGCAAAAAGACCTAACATACCAATACCTAATAGCAGCAGACTTTCCGGCTCTGGCACATCGAAGCTGATGTCTGCATTTTGTGCTGTAATGTCTAGCTGGTAGCCGCCACCAAGCTCAGAAAATGAATTATCGGCAAATCCACTGAGGGCCTCAGTCATATCTAAATAGAAATCGCCAACTGCGACGATGTAGTTACCAGCCATCAGATCAATATCTAACAGAGAGTTAGAGAAAGCATGTGCAGGCGTGCCACTGTCATCATCTAATGCAATAAAGTCGGTATCATCCAAAGCACCGTCATTTGTGAAGAGGTACATATACGGGTCAAACAGCGCGTTCATGGTTTCAATGTGTACAGTTGAATCATTGTTAATTGAGAAGTAGGTGTAATCGACCCCGTCAGGGTTAATGCTTGAGTCAATAACAATGGCATTGGCCATAAAGGAAGTCATTGATAACAGCATGGTGGCGAGTATATTTTTCATTTTTAATTCCCGTTTATCTGTTCTTAAATAGTAATGATATAAAAGCAATTAACATACCAAAAAGTAAAATCTTTAATTATCAGTAAGTTAGTGTTTATAAGAACAGCGAGATAGTAAAAGTGTAAATAATTTAAACACTATGGTTTTGGTGAAGTCGGATCTTGTTGTCTCTCTGCCGGTTGCTTCGTGTCGTTCGGTTGAAAGCCTGCATGCGGTGATAAGAGCATATATGAGCCTTATTAAGTATGAATTTGTGAGCGGTTTGCTATATACAAAAGCCGTTGTTGATAAAAAATACTAATTGAGTAGACTTAATCTGAGTAATGGGTAGTTTATTTTGGGGGGAGAGAAAAGATGGTTTGTAGTCGTCGGCAAATATTAGTGTTCTTTTTATTGATGTGTCCGTTTTTTATACTTGGAGCTGAAGAATTATATACAAAGGAGGCGATAGGTATTTCGAAAACAGAAGAAAAAGCCTGCGCCAAGGCACTGTTAGAGGTAAAGAAGAAAGCCCTTGAGGAAGCAGGCTCAATAATAGAGTCAAATGTTAATAGTCTGGTGCAGCAGCGGGATGGCGAAGTCGATATTGCAGCCTCGAGTAATATAAAAGAATTTGCACGGGGAATTGTCAGGGTAAAAAGTAAGTCACTCTCTGCCAGAGAGATGCCATCGGGTGAGTTTATATGTCAGATAAGCGCACAGCTGTCAGTTGATATTAATGATGTCAATACTAGCAATAAAAAATATAAAGGCCAGTTACCGGACTGGGTGATAAAGAGGCCACAGATTGTAGGTAAGTACACAGTTATAGGTGATGGCGAAAGTTTAAAAGCGGCTTTTGCAGCTGCGTTACATAATTACCTGATTAAAGACAAACTGATTGACAGAAATATTAGTTATAGTCAGTTTAAATCGCAGTATTTTAATGAAGATGATTTCACAGACTATGCAGAATATAAAACGGTGAAGGTATCGGAAAATCTGCGTCTTAATTCATCAGTCAGATGGGCTGTTGAAGGTGGAGCATTAATACAGGATGATATGATAGTCATCACATACAATAAAAATACTAAGGGCTTAAAGTACTATTATCTATCCAGTAACAACTTAAATACATCGGTAAAAACAAGCGATGTATTTGCTGACTCAGACCACAAGCAAGATGCAACACTGGAGGATTTGTTTTCACATGTAAAACAGATAGGTCTGGAAATTGAGTTTGAAAAAGTCGAGTCTTCGTCGGCTTCCCGCTGGTATGTGATGCTGATTGGAGAAGAAACTAAATACAGGCTCGAGACGCTGGCAAAAAATGGTGACAGAGTTGAGCAGTATCGTGTTGGTAATTACTATCTTGAAGGGACTCAATTTCCACTGGATTTTGAAAAAGGCTTGTTTTACATCGAGCAATCAGCAAACCAGGGGTACACAGCAGCAATGCTGAAGCTTGGGGTTATTTATTCAAACTATGATAAGGCAGACTTTGAAAAAGCCTTGCTATGGTATAAAAAAGCAGCGCTAGATAAGGATCATTTCAAGGCCTCACAGGCACAGGTTGCCATCGGTAATATGTATGAAAACGGCCGGGCCGTTGAAAAAAATAGTGAGACAGCCATTAGCTGGTATAAAAAAGCTGCCAGAAATATTTATGGTGAATATGCGGTGATAGCGCGTATGACGCTGGGAGATATGTACTTTGACGGAAGAGGTATAGCGAAAGATTTTAAACAGGCTATCAACTGGTATAAAAAGGCTGCCGAGATTGATTCACAGCATGTATCGACGCTTGCGATGTATAAAGTCGCAGAAATGTATTACTCAGGTCATCCTGGTATTAAGCAAAATGATGCCAAGGCGGTAGAGTGGTATAAACGTTCTGCTGAGCGCTCGAGTAGCTGGGGTGATGCCTCGGCAAACTCTGAAGCACAGTATTCTTTGGGCTTCATGTATATGTATGGCAGAGGTGTAATAAAAAGTCTTAAAAAATCTTATCAATGGCATATTAAGGCAGCTAACAATAATCACATTTGGGCACAAGAGGAAGTTGCCAGCGGATATGCTGTATGTAGCTTAAGTTGTGATGGTGAAAAAGCTGTTTTCTGGGCGAGAAAATTAATTAAAAGAGATGGAACAGAGAAAAGTCCGAAAAGACTGGCAATTATCGCTGCTGCTTTTGCACGAGCCGGTGAGTTCGAAAGTGCTGTTGAGTACCAGATGAAAGCGATGTCGGTGATATCAGATGCTGAAAAAGAATCGCTATACGCAACGAACTTAAGGCTTTATAAGCAAGGCGAGGCAACTAAACATATTTAACATACAGAATAAAAGTAAAGCCGATGCAGGCGGTGATAAAACTCCGCGATAAGCTAAATATTAAGACAGGTCTTAAACTAACCACCGGTTTATCTTCGTCATCATGACAGATGGCTGTTACGGAACGCTCTGTGTGAAAGTAAAGTCATATGAAAGGCGTAACTGAGAGCCGGTTAGTATATCTGAGAAGAAAAACTCGGCAGTGATTCCGTTGTCAGTAATATCTGAGGAAAATCTAAGAAGAACAAATACATTGTCTCCGCTATCGATTAGCCCGCTATTAATATCGCTGCCTGCAACAGGAGTATTTGGAAAATCGGTGGTGCCGTTAAGTACGCGTAACTCATCAATAATGAAACTTCTGTTTGATAAATTTATGGCGAGTAAACCAAGCTGGCTGCCTGTTAAAAAGACGCCGTTGGCATAGTCTGCGTTTATGTACTCGGCCTTTTGTAACACGTCACTAAAATCATTCGTTGATAAGATAGTGCTCGTACTTGAAATGTCTGTGCTATCAATACTTGTGCTAACAGTAATAATTCCAGCCGTTGTCGAGGCAAGTGTATGAGTTGCGATGCCATTAGTTGTTGGTACAGTAACAGCACGGGTAATATTATTTTCAGTGATCTGAAACAC
>Ga0224506_10000363_pt1 | contig 41059 bp, 34 predicted proteins | sample SF_Jan12_sed_USG_2_FD_169108 | JGI IMG/M metagenome (GOLD analysis project Ga0224506, IMG submission 169108) | Sediment microbial communities from San Francisco Bay, California, United States - SF_Jan12_sed_USGS_8_1 | ecosystem: Environmental > Aquatic > Marine > Sediment | place: USA... | reverse complement strand
CCAACGTGAAACCGATACATTCGATACGTTTATGGAGTCATCCTGGTATTACGCTCGTTACACAAGTTCCAATAATGAGCAAAGCATGTTGGATCAACGTGCAAATTATTGGTTACCCGTCGATCAATACGTGGGCGGAATAGAACATGCAATTTTGCATTTATTGTACTCGCGTTTTTATCACAAACTAATGCGTGATATTGGTCTAGTGAAAAGTAATGAGCCGTTTCGTAAACTTTTAACTCAAGGCATGGTGTTGAAAGATGGCGCAAAAATGTCAAAGTCCAAAGGCAATACTGTTGATCCACAAGCCTTGATTGATCAATACGGTGCCGATACTGCGCGTCTATTTATGATGTTTGCGAGTCCACCAGAACAAAGTTTGGAATGGTCCGATCAAGGCGTGGACGGTGCGTTTCGGTTTTTAAAACGTTTATGGAAAGCGGTGTTTGATCATTTGCAGGTGGGGCCGGTGGATGCGCTAGATGCATCGAAATTAAATGAAGCACAGGCGCAATTGCGCCGTAGTGCACACCAAACATTGCAGAAAGTGAGTGACGCTTATGGTAAACGCCATAGTTTTAATACGGCGATTGCCTCAGTGATGGAACTTTTGAACGCGGTGGCGAAGTTTAATGATAGTTCGAATCAAGGTCGTGCGACCGTGCACGAAGCTTTAGAGTTTTCGGTTTTATTATTAGCACCGATTGTGCCTCATGTGTGTCATCAATTGTGGCATGAGCTAGGTCATAAAGAAGCTGTGATTGACGCTGTTTGGCCAGCAGTGGATGAATCGGCCTTGATTTCGGATACGCTTAAACTTGTGGTGCAAGTAAACGGAAAATTGCGTGCGCATATCGATGTAGCTGCCGGTGCTGCTAAAGAAACTATCGAGCAGCAAGCGAAAGAAGAAGAAAATGTTGCGCGTTTTATCGAAGGCAAGTCGATTAAACGGGTGATTGTTGTGCCAGGGCGTTTGGTTAATATCGTGGTGGCATAAGGTTGAAATCGATGCGTCTTTTTTTGGTTTCGCTTCTATTAGTGATTTGCAGTGCCTGCGGGTTTCATTTGCGTGGTAGCGTGAGCGTGCCTGCACAATATGCGCCGGTATTTGTGGAGTATGCAAATCAAGCTTTGGGGCAAGTTTTACAATCGCTGTTAAACCAGCAAGGATTTGCCGCCGAGGATGCGACCAAAGCAAAATCGACGATTGTGCTGGGTAGCACTACTTGGCAAAAACGCATTCTCACGATGGACGCGAGTGGACAGCCAATTCAATATGAATTGAAACTCAATGCGCTTTATTCGATTCAAAATACAGACAAACAAATGCTTTTGGATTCAGAAAACATCGTTTTGAGTCGAGATTATAGTTTTAGCAGTGATCAGTTGCTGGCGAGCGATAGCGAAATTCAGCGCATTAAAGATGAATTGCTATTACAAGCAGCACAACAGGTTTTGCGTCGTTTATCGTTTTTATAAAGAGGCTAATGTGAAAATTCCATCATGGCAGTTAAATGATGAGCTGAAAAAGACCATAGCGCCGATTTATTTGGTCAGCGGTGATGAGGCCTTATTGCAAATTGAGGCGGCTGATGCGATTCGTGCGTGTGCGAAAACTCATGGTTTCAGCGAGCGTGAAGTCATGCATGTTGAGAAAGACTTTGCTTGGGAACGATTACTTGAAAGTGCAGGCAGCATGTCGTTGTTTGCGGAAAAACGTGTCATTGAACTACGTGCTTATAGCAGCAAAATTGGTACGGCTGGTTCGCAGGTCATGCAGAAATATTGTGAGATACTGCCGGAAGATACACTGTTACTTTTAACGATGCCACGTATTGAAAAAGACGGTTTGCGTTCCAAATGGCTGAAACAAATTGAGCAGGTTGGTGTCCACGTAACAGTATGGCCAATTAAAGCGGACAAATTGCCGCAATGGATTAATCAGCGTTTGCGAGCTCAAGGCTTAAATGCTGACCGCGAAGCTGTCGAATTATTAATCGAACGTGTGGAAGGAAACTTGCTCGCAGCCAAGCAGGAAATAGAAAAATTGGCATTGCTCTGTGATCAAAGAGTGACGGCGCAAGATGTGTTAGCAGCTGTAGGCGATAGTGCGCAATATGATGTATTTGCATTGGCGGAAGCCGCTAATAGTGGCGATGTTAAACGTTTTGTTAATATTTTTAATGGGTTGAGAGCCTCCGGCTTGGCCGCCAGTTTAATGCTTTGGGCGCTGAGCCGCGCGATACGCGAAAATATTTCGCCTAACCCTCATGCAGGTGCAAAAGCTAATTTTAATACTCAGGCAAGTCATAAGCGTTATACTGGAAATTCGGGTTATATGGCGACACCAAGGCCAAAATCCCATTATTTACGCTTACTTCAACACTGTTTAGCCGTGGACCAAGTGATAAAAGGTCAACGTCGTGGTAATGAATGGGATGAATTATTAAAATTGGGTTTTGCCATGTCAGGTAAACCGCTGTTAAGCAATTAAAAAAGACCGAGAAAGATCAATGAATGATGTGAATCAATACATGCAAACTTTGGGTTCTCAGGCGCGCACAGCCGCACGGCGTTTGGCGCGTGCTACCACCCAGGAAAAAAATCAAGCCTTGCTCGCGATGGCTGAAGAAATTCTAGCGCAGGCGAATGTTATTCAGGCTGCGAATCACAAAGATATGCAAGCCGGTGCAAAAAATGGTTTGGACGCAGCTTTGTTAGATCGTTTAGAACTGAATGAATCCCGCATTCAAGCCATGGCCGAAGGATTGCAACAGGTGGCGACTTTGCCCGATCCTGTGGGTGAAATTAGTAACCTGAATTATCGTCCCAGTGGAATTCAAGTGGGCCACATGCGTGTGCCTTTAGGCGTAGTCGGAATAATTTATGAATCACGTCCCAACGTAACCGCTGATGCAGCTGCTTTATGTTTGAAATCCGGTAATGCTGCGATTCTTCGTGGAGGTTCAGAAGCGATCGAATCTAATCAGGCTATTGCCAAATGTATTGCAGCAGGTTTACGTAAAGCCGGTTTGCCGGACACGGCAGTGCAAGTAGTCGAGACGACCGATCGTGCAGCGGTTGGCGCCATGATTCAAATGCCTGAATACGTCGATGTGATTGTACCTCGTGGCGGTAAAGGATTAATCGAGCGCGTGAGCAAAGAAGCTACCGTGCCAGTGATTAAACATCTAGATGGTGTTTGTCATGTCTATATTGATGACAAAGCTGATGTGAATAAGGCGGTTGATATTGCCTATAATGCAAAAACGCAACGTTATGGCACCTGTAATACCATGGAGACATTGCTTGTGGCGCAGGAAATTGCGCGTCACGTGTTGCCCGTGCTTGCAGAAAAATATCAAAGCGAAGGTGTGGAATTGCGTGGCTGCGAAGCGACAAGAGCGATTTTATCTGGAATCAATAGTGCTAGCGAAAGTGACTGGGCAGAAGAATATCTTGCACCAATTTTGGCGATCAAAGTCGTAAAAGATTTGGATGAAGCTATGGAACATATTCATCGTTATAGTTCAGCGCATACCGACGCGATCGTGACTGAAGATTACTCTCGGGCGCGACGTTTTCTTGCGGAAATTGATTCCAGTTCGGTTATGGTCAATGCATCGACTCGATTTGCCGATGGCTTTGAATATGGATTAGGCGCGGAAATCGGCATTAGTACCGACAAGTTTCATGTGCGCGGTCCAGTGGGGTTAGAAGGGTTAACTTCTCAGAAATATATTGTGTTAGGTGATGGCCATATTCGACAATAATAGTTATTTGCTAGGTGGTCGCATTTGCAAGCGTTAGGCGTGTTTGGTGGTACGTTTAACCCCATTCATAATGGTCACTTGCGGATCGCATTAGATGTCTATCAAGATTTGGGACTGGATAAGGTGTTATTTGTGCCTTGCGCCCGACCGCCGCATCGCGAACAGCCTGAAGTTTCTGCGCCACAACGCTTAAAACTTTTGCGGAGAGCGATTGAGTCTGTCGAAGGATTTGAATGTGATGCGCGAGAACTAAACCGTAGTGGGCCTTCTTATACCGTCGATACTCTGCGTGAGCTACGCCACTATTATGCTAAAACCAGCTTAAATTTAATTGTAGGTTCAGATAGTTTTCAAAACTTGGATACCTGGCATCAGTGGGAACAAATTCCAGAGTTGGCGAATATAATCGTAGCATCGCGGCCTGGTTGGGGCTCGGATGAAGCGAGTGATATGGGGCGGCGCCTGCACGCTCGTATAATTCAGGACCCACGCTTGCTTCGCCAAGAAGCCCAAGGGCAAATTATGGTTTGGCCGGTAACCCAATTAGGCATAGAAGCTTCAAAAATTCGACAACAAATCAAACAACATAAAAGTGTGCGGTTCCTATTGCCGCAAAGTGTTTTACAAATCATAGAATCGGAAAAATTGTATTGTTAGGAAAGAAAATATGCAGTTAGAGCAATTAAAAGACTTAGTGGTGGATGCCTTGGATGATTTAAAAGCAAAGGATATTCGTGTTATCGATGTGCGGGGTTTATCTAACGTCACCGACTTAATGGTGGTTGCTACGGGTAGTTCCAGTCGCCAGGTTCAAAGCATGGCGCAACACTTGGAAGAAAAAGTCAAACAAGCCGGTGTCACACCGCTTGGCAGTGAAGCTGATAAGCAAGCGGAATGGGTATTGGTGGATTTGGGTGAACTTGTCGTGCATATCATGCAGCAAGCGGTTCGTGACTATTATCAATTAGAACGTTTGTGGAGTACACCAATGGCAGGCGAATCAGCGTTCGAAGATGAAGACTTGGCGCGTGCAGGTCACGGCTAAGTCAAAATGAAACTCTTTTTGATTGCTGTTGGCAGCAAGATGCCGCAATGGGTGCAAGTAGGGGCTGATGAATATGTTAAACGTTTCAGTGGCGACTGCCGTCTACAATTAATTGAAATCCCTTTAGCAAAGCGCGGCCGAAGTATTAGTGTAAGTCAGAACCAAAGTGTTGAATGTGAAAAAATGTTGGCAGCGAGTCCGGCTACTTGTCACAAGATTGCGCTGGATGTTAGTGGTAAGCCGCTTTCCACCGAACAGTTAGCTAATGAAATGAAGCAATGGCAGCGTCTTGGAGAGTCAGTTGTGTTTTATATCGGCGGTCCTGACGGCATGTCTTCTACGTTTTTACAACAATGTGATCAGCGTTGGTCATTATCCGCCATGACCTTTCCTCACAGCCTGGTTCGAGTGATGCTTGCAGAACAGCTTTATCGAGCTTGGAGTATTTTACAAGGACACCCATATCATCGAGCTTGAGTGCTTGCTATCAGTAATCGTGCAATTATTGGTATATTAACTGCTGCAAAATGATCACCCTAAGGAAAACCATGGGATTTGATTTTTATCTAGCTTCTGCTTCTCCTCGACGACGGGAAATGTTAAGCCAACTAGGCTATAACTTTCATGCCATGGCAGTGGATTGTGATGAAAGCTTATGCGAAGGTGAAACTGCCGAGCAAGCTGTGATGCGCTTGGCGCGTATGAAAGCAGAAATAGCCCTAGCGCAAGTCGCATCAGCTAAACCTGTTTTGGCTGCAGATACCCTTGTTGTTCAGGGTGAAAAGATTTTTGGCAAGCCAATAGATAAACAAGACGCTTTTGCCATGTGGCAGGTATTGGCGGGCAGTGTGCACCAAGTTTTATCAGCGGTTGTTGTGAGTCAGCACGATCAATTGGAAAGTGTTTGTGTGAGTAGTGAAGTTTACATGGGGCCAATCTCACGGCAGCAACAAGAGGCTTACTGGGCAAGTGGTGAACCACTGGATAAAGCCGGCGCATATGCGATCCAAGGAAAAGCCAGTGTGTTTGTCGAAAAAATAAATGGAAGTTATAGTGGAATAGTTGGTTTACCGCTATTAGAAACCGCTGCACTTTTAAATCGTTTTGGTATCAAATTGTGGCCGAGTTAATGCCGCATAGGATCAAAGGATCATGAGCGAAGAAATGCTAATCAATATTACCCCCCAGGAAACGCGAGTTGCGGTGCTGGAAAACGGGGTGTTGCAGGAAGTATTTATTGAGCGTAGTCGTAAACGAGGCATTGTTGGTAATATTTATCGAGGCAAGGTCAGTCGGGTATTACCAGGCATGCAGGCGGCATTTGTTGATATTGGTCTTGAACGAGCCGCATTTTTACATGCATCGGATATTCAATCGGATAATGCACCTATTCCTAATGCCGAGGAAAAAACCGATGTGCCACCGATCACTGAAATTGTTCGTGACGGTGAGGAACTTTTAGTACAGGTAGTCAAAGACCCGTTAGGTACAAAAGGGGCCAGGCTTTCAAGTTTTATCACCATTCCAGCGAGATTTCTGGTTTATATGCCAAACACCAACCATGTGGGTGTATCGCAAAAAATTGAAGGCGACGCCGAACGGCAACGATTAATTGATATTGTAGAGTCTTTGCGTTCTGAGGTATCGCAAGGTGGATTTATATTGCGAACGGCAGCCGAAGGTGTGGGTGAGGCTGAGCTAAAAGCCGATGTGATTTTTCTTGAGCGTGTATGGAATGATATTCAAGAGCGGATTCATAACAAACATAAAGGCCAAGTGGTGCATGAAGATCTACCCCTATCCATGCGTGCAATTCGTGATAAGGTTGGCAAAGATATCGAGAAAATTCGCATTGATTCAAAAGAGCATTTTCAAAAAATTTCCAAGTTTGTAAAAAAATTTATTCCGGAACGCTTAGCTGGAATTGAATATTATTCAGGTCCACGTCCAATCTTTGATTTGTATTCCGTTGAAGATGAAATACAAAAAGCCTTGCAGTCAAAAGTTCAATTAAAATCAGGTGGTCATTTGGTGATTGATCAAACCGAAGCTATGACAACCATTGATGTTAATACGGGTGCATTTGTTGGTCACCGTAATTTGGATGAAACCATTTTTAAAACCAATCTCGAAGCAACTCAAGCGATTGCGCGGCAATTACGTTTGCGTAATCTGGGTGGAATAATTATTGTCGATTTTATTGATATGGGTGATGATGAGCATAAACGTCAAGTGTTACGTGCGCTGGAAAGAAGCTTGGAAAGAGATCATGCAAAAACCAATATCAGTGAAGTTTCGTCATTGGGTTTAGTGCAGATGACACGCAAGCGTACGCGTGAAAGTTTAGAGCATGTATTGTGTGAGCCATGCCCGGTGTGTCATGGTCGAGGTACCGTCAAAACTCCAGAGACGATTTGTTATGAGATATTTCGTGAACTTTTACGCGAAGCGCGTCAGTTTGAAGCGCAGCAGTTTTTGGTTCTAGCGGCACAAACTGTGGTTGATATTATGTTGGATGAGGAATCTGCCAGTGTTGCGGAATTGGAAGCATTCATTGGGAAGCCGATCAAGTTTCAAGTGGAAACAGAATATACCCAAGAATTATTTGATGTGGTGTTAATGTAGATCGTGGCAGAAGTAAAAAAACATATTCGTTACACTTGGTTCACGCTTTGGTATGTGGTTATTATCTCGTTGGTATTGGCTGCTGTTAGTTTAAGCGTTGTGCGTATTGCGTTGACTTTTGCGGGTGACTATATTCATGATATTGAAACCTGGGCAAAAGCGTTTGTCGGTGAAACAATTGCCATTGAAAATATGGATGCTGAATGGCAGGGTTTCGAGCCTTTGCTCGTGCTCAATAACGTTGAGCTTTTTACTGAAAAAACTGAGCAATCATTCGCAAAATTCTCCAAATTAAAAATAGGTATCAATCTTTTTGCTTCCGCGCAACAAGGCACAATTGTGCCAGGTAGTTTGACGGTTGAAGGCGCGAGAATGAAAGTATTGCGTCATCAGGATGGTCACATCACAGTAGAAGGAATGGCGGCTAACGATAGTGCGCCAACGAAAAACAATAATGATCAAACTGTTCAAGCCGAGCCTCCAAGTAACGACCAAGTGCTGGGTAATTGGTTCTTGAGTCGAGAGCTGGTACAGATAAAAGACAGTGAAATTATTTGGACTGATCGCCAAACTGATCGCAAGGACTTGGAGTTTTCCAAGGTTAACCTGGAGTTGCGAAATTCTGATGATGTTCACCAATTAACGGGCTCTGTAAATTTGCCCTCTGAGTTTGGGCGGAAGCTTAATTTTGCAATGAATCTTGATGGCAATATTCTAGTGGCGAATGCTTGGTCGGGTAAAATATTTCTCAGTGGGGATCGAATAAATATTCATACCGTATTGCCCAAACATGAAGTTGGGCGCGCTCAATTAAGCGATGGAAGCGCTGTATTGTCTTTGTGGAGTGAGTGGCGTAATGGCAAGCTGGAAAATGTTAGTGGAAAAATAAAAATTCATGATGGTCAAATTGCATCGTTGGATCGTGCGCGATTATTAGTCGTTGATGAGTTGAGCACTGATTTTGCGTTTTTTTTCACCAAGCAAGGTTGGCGTTTATTGCTGGACCGATTGGTGTTAAGTGATGGAAAAAATCATTGGCCTGAAACGCGAGTTGTAATGGAGCATGACAAAGGCAATTCCAGCTATACATTAAAAGCGTCGTATATAAACTTTGTTGAACTGTCCCGGGCTTTGGTGATTTCACAACTTGGAGGGGAGACATTAACCGATTTTTTTGAACAAGCCAAACCCAATGGCTCGGCGATGAATCTACAAGTGAATTATCGTCATTCTGATCAACCACAATTTACCGTACAAACTGAAATGCGGGGCCTTAATATGTTTTCCTGGCGTAAAATTCCGGGTTTTAAAAACGTCTCAGGTTCACTGCATTTCACGCAGTCATCAGGCAATATGATTCTTTATTCGCGGGACTGGACTTTTCGCTATCCCTGGTTATTTGCACAAGCTTTCGATTTCACTCAGTTAAGCGGTGAAGTGAACTGGGTTAAAGTGGACCAGGAGTGGGTGGTTGATGCCCATGACTTAAAACTTTTCAGTGACGATTTAACCTTGGATGGTCGCTTCAATATGCGTTTCCCACAGGGTAAGCCTCCGTTTCTTGATATGATTTTTCGAGTAGCCAGTGATGATGCATCCAAAGTCTATGCTTATATGCCCGTCGGCATTATGAATACGGATGTAGTAAGTTGGATGCAGCGTTCAATTCGGCGCGGCAAAGTGGTCTCAGGCGGCGCAGTTTTTTACGGTCAGGCCAATGAGTTTCCGTTTCGCGAAAACACAGGGAAATTTAATCTACAACTGGGGATAAAAGACGTTAGTTTAGATTACCTGCCTGGTTGGCCCACCATTAAAAACATCGATGGTGAGTTTCGCTATAGCGGCTATGATTTAGAGTTTGTTGCGAATCAGGGTAATATTTTTTCAAATCGGCTGAGCAATGTAGTGGTCGCTGTCGAAGATTTAAAAGTACAGCCACTGCTGCTAAAAATTGACGGCGAAGTTTCCGGTAATACACAAGATAAACTACGCTACTTGCACCGTAGTCCGCTGGAGCAAGTATTTGCGCGGCATTTGCAGCCATTCAACTTAAGTGGTGAAAGTCATTTGAAATTAGGTTTGTCTATTCCCTTGAGTAAAGGCGCTGAAACAAAAGTCGATGGTGAAATAGAGTTTAGCAATAACCGATTAAGTGCACCGGGTGCGCGTCTTGATATTTACGAACTCAACGGCATTCTAAATTTTACAGAAACCAATATTTGGTCATCGCGTTTAACTGGACGCATGGGCAAGCAAGCGCTTAATGCCCGAATCGACACTGCTGATACGGCTTTTGGGCGGGACTTAGTTATCTCGCATCAAGGTGTGGTTGATGGTGATGATATGCGTTATTTGTTTGCCACGTTTTTGGAAACGCCTCACTGGGCGGATTATTTGCGCGGGCAAAGCCATATGAATTTAGATATCCATATTCCGATTTCATCCATCGAAGAAACCCAGATCCCAGTTTTAAATGTAAGCTCAAATTTAATTGGCATGGCGGTGGAGTTACCGTATCCAATGCTGAAAACCATTGATGATGCCGTCAAGTTTGATTTAGCTGTCGACTTGGCCGGTTTAGAGCGCAAGATAAATTTGAAATATGGCAACACCCACGCATTATTTCAGCTTAATGAAGTTGGTGATTCGCTTGAACTGGTTAAAGGCGGAATCGGTTTTAACACGCTGGGCAGCATTCCTACTGAATTTGGTTTTCGTTTCAATGGTAAGCTGGACAAGTTTTACTGGTCGCAATGGGATCCTTTGTTGTTTCCTACCACGGAAGTAACACCACTTCTCGCGACCGGTGGCGGTGGAAGTTCAATATTTTTTGATGTTAGTGTTCAAGACTTGGAGGTGTTTGGTTCAAAATTTAAAAACACTGATATTCAAGCATCAGGCTCTAGCCAAGGCTGGACGGTGCATACCAGCGGTCCAGATTTGACAGGCGATATGTTTGTGCCATCGGTGTGGAAGAGTTCAACCTTAACTATGGATATGGAGCGATTGGTCATTAAAACCGATCCGACTCAAGAGTCGAGTGTAAATCTTGATCCCCGAGATCTTCCCGAAGTGAGAATTAGCGCCGGTGAATTCGAATACAACAATAGCAAATTTGGTCATTTAGAATTGGTGGCGAAACAACGTCCAGGTGTGGGTCTCAATCTACAGCGTTTAATCATGCAGTCAAAAAATGAAGTAATCAACGCCACGGGAAATTGGTTGGCCGATGATGTAAAACAACAGTCCAAATTTGAAATAAAAATGCATAGTCAGGATTTGGGCAAGTCGCTCACCAATTGGGGTTATGAAGGCACCTTCGCCGAAGGCATTACCGATTTTGATATTCAGGCTTCTTGGGATGGTAAACCAACGGATTTTGCGTTTGAGCGTTTGGATGGAAAAATTTCCATGAAGATTCAAGGTGGACGTTTATTAGCTGTTGACCCTGGTGCCAGTCGTTTGCTTAGCGTTTTGAGTTTACCGGCATTGCCAAGACGAATATTTTTGGATTTTAGAGATTTATTCGCCAAAGGCATGACCTTTGATTTAATCAAAGGTGATTTTGATATCCGTAATGGCGATGCCTTTACCAGTGATTTATTACTCGATGGCCCTACCATGAAAATCAACATGGCAGGTAGGGTTGGATTGGCCAAAGAAGACTATGACCAAGTTATTCACCTAAATGTTAAAGTGGCAGAAAGTTTGCCTCTCTTAGGTGTCTTGGCAGTGGAACCGACCATGGGTGTAACCTTGTTGGTTTTAAAAACATTGTTTCAGAAACAGATTGATGATCTCAGCACCTTACAATATACCGTCACCGGTCCGTGGGATAACCCGGTCATAGAAAAAGTTGAGCGCGGTGTGGGTAAGGTTGAGGAAGAATTTATTGACCAACCTTAACATTGTTGGTTTTGAGTGTGTTATAAAACAATCTGAGATTTTTAAACATACAACTACCCAGTTCTTAGGGAGTTATCAAGGAGTTAAGCATGAGTCGGGTTGCTGCGATTCAAATGGCCTCAGGGCCTAATGTAGGCGCAAATCTTATTGAGGCTGATCGACTAATATCACGTGCAGTGGATGCCGGTGCTGAATTAGTCGTGTTGCCTGAAAATTTTGCCCATATGGGGGTTTCCGAACAAGAAAAACTAAAATTCGCGGAAGACGAAGGCAGCGGTAAAATTCAGGATTTTCTCAAAGAAAAATCACAAAAACTAGGTGTATGGATTGTTGGTGGTACATTGCCGATGAAATGCCAAGATCCGAATAAAGTTCGTGCGGCCTGTTTGGTTATTGATAACAAGGGCAAACAAGTTGCTCGATATGACAAGATTCATTTATTTGACGTAGCTGTACCTGATGCCGAGGAGAGTTACGCTGAATCAACGGCGATTGAGCCCGGCTCTGAAACCGTGGTGATCGATACGCCAATCGGAAAAATGGGCGTAGCTGTTTGTTATGATTTACGTTTTCCCGAATTATTTCGCCAAATGCATGACCAGGGTGTGGAAGTTTTTGCTGTGCCATCGGCCTTCACAGCCATCACCGGTAGGGCTCATTGGGAAATTATTGTACGTGCCCGTGCGGTAGAAAATTTATCGTTTGTGGTAGCCGCTGCCCAAGGTGGTTACCATGTAAGCGGACGCGAAACCCATGGTGATAGCATGATTGTCGACCCGTGGGGCAACGTGTTGGATCGGCTACAACGAGGTTCTGGATTTGTTATTGCCGAGCTCGATCTCAAACGCCTAAAAAGCATTCGCCGCAACTTTCCCGTGTTGGAGCACCGAAAACTATAGCCTATGAGTGATACGATAGAAATTGCCAAAGCGACATTCCTAAACCCGTTTGGATTACAAGAATCCGATTTGAACCAAACCCTAGCCAAGATTATGTCACCTGGGGGTGTGGATGATGCGGATTTATACTTTCAACATACACACTATGAATCCTGGTCTTTAGAAGACGGTAGAGTTAAAGACGGTAGCTTCGGCATTGAGTCGGGTGTAGGTGTACGCGCCGTGAATGGCGAAAAAACTGGTTTTGCCTATAGTGATGACATTTCACTTGCAGCATTGGAAAAATCGGCGCAAACCGTACGTGCAATTGCGCGTCAAGGACAAAGCCAATCGGTGCAAGCTTGGACGGGTATGCAAACCGGTCATCAACTTTATCAAGCACTCGATCCCTTGGGTAGTTTAAGCCAGGAACAGAAAATTGCCTTGCTTGAGTCAGTAGACGTAGAAGCGCGTAAGCAAGACCCGCGAATAAAGCAAGTCATGGTCAGTATGGCTTCAAGCCGTGATGTGATTTTAGTAGCTGCCGCCGATGGCACCTTGGCAGCTGATGTGCGGCCATTGGTGCGTTTAAGTGTTTCTGTGGTAGCGGAGCAAAATGGACGTCGCGAACAAGGTTCATCCGGTGGCGGTGGTCGTACGGAATATGATTTTTTCCTCAACCAAGACCGTGGTTTGGAGTACGCTCGCGAAGCTGTGCGTCAGGCCTTGCTCAATTTGGAAGCCGTAGATGCGCCCGCAGGAAATATGAAAGTCGTGTTAGGTTCCGGTTGGCCAGGCGTGTTATTGCACGAAGCGATTGGTCATGGTCTTGAAGGTGATTTTAATCGTAAAGGCAGCTCTGCATTTTCAGGTCGCATAGGTGAAAAAGTTGCCTCACCGATCTGCACAGTCGTTGATGATGGTACGTTAAGTGGTCGTCGCGGCTCATTGAATATTGATGATGAAGGCACGCCAACGCAAGTGACCACACTTATTGAAAATGGCATTCTAAAAAATTATATGCAAGACAAACTCAATGCCCGTTTAATGGGCATGAAGCCCACCGGTAATGGTCGGCGAGAGTCATATGCGCATTTACCGCTACCACGCATGACCAACACTTATATGCTTGCCGGTGAACATGATCCCGAAGAAATTATTGCATCGGTAGACAAAGGCATTTATGCCGCCAATTTTGGTGGGGGCCAGGTTGATATCACTTCGGGAAAATTTGTATTCAGTGCGAGCGAAGCTTATTTAATCGAAAACGGAAAAATTACCCAGCCGGTGCGTGGCGCTACCTTAATTGGTAATGGTCCTGATGTCTTAACACGGGTATCCATGGTTGGAAGTGATATGAATTTGGACAAGGGTGTCGGGACATGTGGTAAAGATGGGCAAAGTGTTCCGGTTGGTGTAGGTCAGCCCACTTTGAAAGTTGATGGTTTAACCGTGGGTGGGACAAGCGCATAATGCAAGACAAACAAGCTTATCTTGATGCAATTCAATTAGTCTTGGATGAAGCCAAGGCGCAAGGTGCAAGTGCATGTGAATGTGCCATGGGGGTCGAAGCCGGATTATCAGCCAGTGTGCGTTTAGGTGAAGTTGAAACTTTGGAATATCATCAAGACAAAGGCCTGGGAATTACGGTTTATCTTGGTCAAAGCAAAGGCTCAGCCAGTACTTCGGATCTCAGTGCTGACTCGATAAAACAAACGGTGAGTGCTGCCTGTGGAATTGCCAAGTACACCGCTGCTGATGAATGCGCCGGTTTGCCTGAAAAGGATCGCCTGGCTTGGGACTATCCGGATTTAGATTTATATCACGCTTGGGATGTGCAAGCCGAGCAAGCTTTGGAATTAGCCAAAGAATGCGAAGACCATGCACGGGCTTTTGACAAGCGTATAAGTAATTCCGAAGGAGCGACCACATCTAGTCATCGCGGCAATCATTTTTACGCAAATAGTCACGGTTTTATTGGACACTATCCTTCATCGCGTCACAGTGTAGTGTGCTCAGTCATTGCACAAGATGAGCAAGGCATGCAACGCGATTATTGGTATACCGCTAGTCGTAACCCGAAAGAATTAGAAAGTATGCGCCAAATCGGCGAAACTGCCGCGAAACGTGCCGTGGCACGACTCAATGCAAGACAGCTTCCTACAGGGCAATGGCCCGTGTTATTCACTCCCGATACCGCCATTGGTTTGGTTGGTCATTTTATTCGTGGTATTCGAGGTGGTAGTCTTTATCGAAAAACATCGTTTTTACTGGACTCCTTGGGTGAACAAATTTTTCCGGACTGGATACACATGGATGAGCAGCCACATATTAAAGCAGCCTTGGGTAGTGCGCCTTTTGACAGTGAAGGCGTGGCAACTCAATCAAGGGATTTGGTGAAAGCAGGTGTGGTTCAAGCTTATGTACTGGACACCTATTCAGCACGACGTTTAAATATGGAAACCACTGGTAATGCCGGTGGTGTGCACAATCTAACCTTGGAAAGCAGCGGTCATTCGTACGAAGATTTGCTGTCGCAAATGGGAACAGGATTAATTGTTACTGATTTAATGGGGCAAGGTGTGAACAATGTGACGGGCACTTATTCTCGTGGTGCAGCCGGTTTTTGGCTGGAAAATGGCGAAATTCAATTCCCAGTCCATGAAATTACTATTGCTAGTAATTTAAAAGAAATGTTTAAAGGTATTATTGCCGTCGGCAATGATATGGATCATCGGCGAAATATCCGCACGGGATCAATTCTAGTTGATAAAATGACGATTGCGGGTGAATAATATCATCGGCTTGATAATCGTTATTTAAAAAACGATTATTACATTTTGTTGAAGATATATTATTGAGAAACAAACTAAAACACGGACTATCAGACAAGTATGAACCGCTTACACAAACCTGGCTGGTGTTTCTTTTTTAGCATATGTGTTTTCTTTTTTGCTTTTTCTGTTGGTATTGCAGATGAGCAAAAATCTGAAGCCAAAAAAAAACCTGATGATGATTTCGGCTACGTAATTCGCAAAGCGACGGCGAAAAAAATGGCGCGTGATGTTTTGCATAAGCTAATAATCAGCGGTAGTTTAGACAAGTCTTGGAATGACGCAAAAATTACCGAAACGCTAAAGAAAGTATTCGCCAAAGAAGAAGAATGGCGTGTGGCATTTCACAATCCAGTCATTGAAAAAAAAGAAGAGCAAACCTATTATATTTTCCTTAGCCGCTTTGGTGAGATGATGGGTGCAAACTATACCGGGCAATAAACATGGTGTGCTTTGGTATGCAGCAGGTTTAATTGTGGCCACGCAATTTGTGCGGTCGTGTCTTAAGTCTTAGAGAATAAAAAAGCCTACCAAATGTCAGTAGGCTTTTTTGAATTATGGCGCGCCCGAGACGATTTGAACGTCCGACCTTTGGCTCCGGAGGCCAACGCTCTATCCAGCTGAGCTACGGGCGCTTGATAAGGTGAGCTTTACGCACCGTATTGTACTGATTTTTAGACAGATGTCGCCTGTTTTGTGAATCGAGTAGTACTTATTTAGCTTGTCAGACTATTTTCAAAGTACCGCTTAAGCTCGTGAATACATCGACTTAGCGAATTCTTTTTAAATTTAAAGTGAATTAGCGCAGTTATTGCCAGAAAACCTATTGATTCTTAAGGCCAAAGCCTTTATGTATAGAGTTACTATTTGCACACTAGGTTGCTTCGTAGAAGATCTAATTTGTGTGCACTTTGTATAATGGTCGATTTGGCCAGGAAAGGATATATGACTTTAATTAGCATAATTTTTAGTTTATTAGCAGAACGTTTCTTTAATGCCATTAATGAATATCGCCAATTCGATTGGTTTGCGCGTTTTGTTGATTGGTCGCGGACTAAGATTTCCAAGGAAAGTGCATTTAATGGCTGGCTAGGTGTTATTGCCATTGTGATTGCTATCCCGTTAGTAGCCGCTTTTATTTATCACGAGTTACACGATTGGTTTTACTTGTTCGGGTTTTTATTTGGTGTGGTGGTGCTGTTGTTTTCTTTGGGTCCGCAACGTTTTTATCATCAGATTAAAGATTTCTGCGAAGTCATCCAGCCAGGCGAATCTGCCAGTGAAGAGGCGATTGCCAATGCAGAAAAACTGTTAGGTCGTGAGGTTAGCGAGGAAGAAAAAACTCACTTGGATCAAGCCGTCACGGAAATGATGTTAGTAAAGTCGGTGAATAGTTTGTTTGGTGTGATTTTTTGGTTCTCCATATTGGGACCAATAGCAGCTTTGACTTATCGTTTGATTTTACTGTTGGCCGAGCGCCTGGCAGAACCAGTGGAAAGTGCTGATGATGACGAGAATCCTCTACTGGAAACTTCGCAACAACTTGCGTTTTATGTGCAATGGATACCGGTACGTTTATTGGCTTTAAGTTATGCGGTTGCCGGAAACTTTGTTGAAGGTATGGCCCGTTTTAAAAATGCCGATGACGATGCTGTTGAGCGTTGGCCCAATCAAAATGAGCGTTTACTCGTATCATCTGGTTTGGGCTCATTAGGTTTAAAGTCAGATGATGATGCAAAACAGCGTTGTAATGCTTCTGCGGCGCTCGATTTGATCCGTCGTACCATAGCGTTGTGGGTAGGGCTCATCGCATTAATGACCTTAACTGGCTGGCTGGCTTAATAATTTGATCTCTTGTGACTTTGACCTGGGGGCGTTTGGGTTTCGTGCTCCGGGATTCACCAAGTAACGCAAATTTTAGCAAGACAAAACTACTTAATAACTCAAATGCGACAATTCCCCATAGGCTTATCAGGTCAAAATAAATCAAGCAAGCCAGCGCTAATTTGCTCGTGCAAAAAACAACACCGAGTTTATTTGTCCTTTGTACAGTATCGTAACTGACTTGGCGTAATTCACTAATATAATTCACATCATCGCCCATGACGAATACATCGCTTGTGGATATGTTCTTGGGCTGGTTGAAGTTGTCTGTTGAAATACGCAGACAATTTATCTGATTGGCAATGTCGCCTCGATTGGTGATTACGGCAAATGGGTTTTGTGGGTCGATACGTTGAATATAGTCAATTTTTTCTTGATTGTTGAGTTCACCAAAAACTTTGTCGAATCCATACTGTTCATAAAAACTTGCGCTAGGACCAGTATTATCCTCGGATAAAACCGCGACAGACTCTATGCCACTGGCGTGAAGATTTTCTATTGCGCTACCAAGTTTAGTGCGGACCGGGTCGAGGATAGTTATAAACCCGAGCACATGATCCTCGGTTGCAAGTAAAATCGCATTACTGCCTTCGTTTTCCCATAAATTTAGTTTTCTCTGAAGCTCGGGTGTGTCAAGTTGGTTCTTTCTTATGGTTTTGTAGTCACCAAGGAGTAATGTTTGTTGATTGATATCTGCTTTAATATATTGCTCATGCTTGTCTAGTAATTTGCTCTGATGTAGCTCAATATCATTTTGCTCGGCACGTCGCACGATAGCCTTGAACGATGGATTCTTGTGATGCTTGGCGATACTAGCGGCGAGACTTAGTATCACTTTAATAGGTTTGCCATCCAGGGAAATGACTTCCATTGCTTCGGGTTGATTGATGGTAAGCACACTTGTTTTATCTATGACTAATTGTTTTAATCGACTAAGCTCTGGCCATAATGCTAGGTTTTTTATATGCAAGCCACGATTGGCGAGTTTGTAAATGCCTTGCAAGTAAGAAATATGCGTGGCAACACTTAATGAAATTGGCAGTGAAATGATGACCAAGGCCAGTCCTAAACTTAGCCATTGAGGCTCGATTGTGCCTCCGGGTGGAAAAGCCAGTGCAAATGGCAAAATCGCACTTATGATGAAGAGTGCGCGAGCACCAAATTCGATTAGGCTTATATTGGTTTCGTGTTTGAGCTCGGTGTATTGAGAGTTAACTAAGCTGTTCAAGACGTTTCTTGCAATTGTTTCGCATTGTAGTTTTTGTGTTCTTATGAATGCTTCACCTTCGACGACTTTTTGCCCGGCAAAAACCATTTGCTGCTTTTGATAGCGCTGTTGTTTAAAAATCCCGGTTAGAGGTTTTTCCTGGCAGACGATATTACCGGATACCAGCGAGCCATCCACAGGAACGTATTCGCCTTTTTTTACCGCAACCACGTATCCCTTCTTTATCATCCGAGTTGCAATGGTTGTAATCTTATTGTCAGTTAGTAGTATTCGTGAGATTGATGGTAGGCACGACTTAAGTTTTGTAAGTTGTAGTTTGGTCTTATCAAGCGCCTTACGTTGTAGCATTAGAGTTATCGAGTGGCACAAACCAATGAAGGCAGCAATAAACCATTGGTCAATACTGATGGCAAATAGCATTACGAAAATGGTTAAGGTAAAGGTATTCAAACGATGCGTGAATAGAGGCAAATAAAGACCATAGCGTGTGAGTGGAATGCTGCTTAATATAATTGACACTAAGAAAAAACTAAACTCTAAAATATTTGCTTGCGGTATGAATCCTTGTATAAGTACGCCAAGGAATGCCATCAACGCATTCATGAGTAAAACGCTATCCTGAAATATATGTTTTTCGATAGGCTGATTGGCAACATAACGGTTTGCGTAAATGCCTGAATTATTGATTTTACATAGCAGATTTTCACAGTTGGGTTCTGGGTTATGAAATACCAAGAGCAGTTTTTTTCTAGGCTTGAATAGAAAACGCTGCACGCCATTGGTATTATGCAAAAGTTGTTTCAACTTTTGCTGAACCGTTATCTGTGCAAGGTCGGGTATCTCGATTTCACTGCGACGTTGAGCAAAGGGGTTGCGCGATATGAAGCCGAGTCGTAAGACTCTATTTTTGACTAATCGAATAGCGTCATTGGAGTCGGCTGAAAAATATAATTCGCCAATGTCGAATTCAAGGCTTACATTTTGCACACCTGGAAGCTGTGTCACTGCATCCACAATGCATGGAATCTGGCGAGTGTTGACTAAATTTACAATTTCAATTGAATAAGTTTGCATAAATGTTGTTTGCTATAAAAATAAATTATATGGGAGTGGCTTGTGAATGCAGTTAGCGTACCTAGGTGTTGATCTAGTATTTGAATAAGCGAATAAAATATAAAGCTTTGCAGGTAAACAATTCGTCAAATTGCGATTGGTTTTTATTGCACTAAGCTGGAAAAATTTATTAATAGCCATAGTTTTCAGCGATGACTCCTTGTCGTCACACAATAGCAAGCAATATGTTTCAAGTTATTTAGGTGTAGCGGAAGCAGAAGTAAAAATATTTAGGCGGTATTGAAATAATTTTTCTGTATTATTCGTCCAAGATAATCAGTTATAATGATAGGTCTATAGACAGACTCCTCCACGATGAAGAACATGATGATCTTTGAATACAAAATGGAATGTAAAAATATCATAAAACAAATCAGAAATATGCTATGCATAATAAGTGTGTTAGTGCTCACTTCTTGCGCTAGTGTTTCATTGGTTGAGAGTATTGAGCCAACTGAGGCAGATATTCAGTCAGTTCATGATCTTGGTGCCGATACGGCATTGCAACAAGCCGAGCAAGCATTGACTCAAACTCAACAGTCCGAGAGTGGATTTCTTGTGCCTGAACACGTGGATGTTGCCAATAAAGCCATTAATGATGCACGTCAATTGTTGTCGGAAGAAGCGACCCGAGACAAAGGCATTACAAAAGTAGCGGTAGCAAATGCAGTTTTGAAAAACAGTGATCGTGTCGTTAAGCAAGTCAAAAGCATGTTAAAAGATGAATTGGAAATCAAGCAAAGCTTGGATGAATTATCAACAAGCGATGTTTATAGTAATGAATATGAAAGTGTGATGGATCGTTTACAGCGGGTTATCCGTCAAATCGAAACTGGTCAGGCTAGAAAAGCCGATGAGCAACGCCCTAATTTAGTGAAAGATATGCAAGCACTTGAAAGTAGAGCCATGCAGTATCGGGTTTTACATGAAGCTGATGAGATTATGCGCCGGGTAAAAAGTTGGGGTGGCGAACAATTAGCGCCTACGGCTTATACAGATGCAAACGCGGTTATCAGTAAAGCAAAAGACTTCATGGATAAGAATGTTGGTCGTTCTTACAATATTGATACCTTGCGTGAGGAAGTGGTTTTTTCTGCCAAACGGGCGCTTTACATTACCAAAGAAGTTGCTGCTTTACAGCACAAAGTTAAATTGCCGCTTGAGCAATTAGTGCTAGATGCAGAATATCGCATGTATCGTATTGCCAGAACGCTTTCTAATGATGATGTTCGAGATAATCCATTAGAAGTCCAGTCAGAGATGTTGGCGTCAAAAGCAAATCAACTGAATGAAAAACTCATTCAAAGCACGAATGTTACTGATATTTTACGAAATGCGATTATACACACGCAGGATCAAAGCGGTGATGGGCAGATTTTAGCCATAGGAAAACGCATTGAAAACTTGAAAAAAGAGAAACAAGAATGGCTGGCCAAAGATGCATTGTATAAGGCGCGTATTCAGGCCTTGCAAGACAAATTAGAAGAGCGCAACGCCCAGGTGATCGGATTACAAGCTAGTTTACTAAAATTCGCCCAAGAGCAAGTATCTACGAAACAATCTCAGCCTGATGTTAAAAAAACCCTATTACAGCCTGCGCCGAAGCCAAAAGCCGAGTCATTGGATTCAGAGCTTCAATCTGATTTGAATCGTGAGCAACTGATTGACACACCGAATATATCCATAACTGAACCAACTCCATCGCTATCTAAGACACATGATGCCGAATTAGTTGAGGCTGAAAACACGGCTGAATCAACTAATATGGATAGTGTCACTAACATCACTGGACTAGGAGAAGAAATTCCCGTCACAACGATTTCCGGGCAAACGTCAAAAAATCTTGTAGAGCGATTAAAGCTCAATGATGATGCATATCAAAAATCGTCGGTGGAAGATAAAATAGCTAAAGAAGAAGCTTTGATTACTCGTGCCGAGCGACTGGTTAGCACCGACAGACGCGAATCCGTTGGCACAAAAACCAGCCATACGGCACAACAATCAACCGCCAATGCAAATGCCACGTCTACACAGCAACCTTCTCGTGAATTATTAGACGCTTTTGTTAATATTAACGAATAGTTTCTTTTTCTAATTCAGGTCATATTTTTATGAGTCAACTCAAGCTTGGTATTGCACTAGGAAGCGGCGCAGCGCGTGGTTGGTCACATATTGGGGTATTAGAAGCGCTAGCGGCTGAATCAATTCACCCAAATATTATCTGCGGAAGCTCTATTGGTTCTTTAGTGTCCGCTGCCTATGCTGCCGATAAGCTTGCTGAGTTGAAGCATTGGGTGCTTGCGCTTGATAAGCGATTTATTTTTAAGCTTGCTGACATTAGTTTGTTTTCTAGCGGTAGTTTAATTGAAGGAAAAAAATTAATTGCAGAGCTAGAGAAACAAATTGGCGAATTTAAAATTGAAAATATGCCCAAGCCTTTTGCCTGTGTTGCAACTGATTTACAAACAGGCCGTGAGATTTGGTTGCGCCAAGGTGATCTATGGTCAGCAGTTCGAGCGTCCATGGCCTTGCCAGGAATGTTTGCACCCGTTAGAAAAGAAGAGCATTGGTTGGTTGATGGTGGTTTGGTAAATCCTGTGCCTGTGTCTTTGTGTCGGGCCATGGGTGCTGATATTGTTATTGCTGTTAATCTTAATAGTGACATTGTAGGCAAACATTTTGCAAAACAAAACCCTGAGGAAGTGAATAACAATGCTTTAGTTAGTTGGCTGGGTTCATGGATGAGTGAAGATATCCGATCTCGTACGAATAACTTCCTGAAAAGAATTAATCACGATGATGAGCAAAATCCAAGTGTGTTTGATGTTATGGCAAGTGCAATTAACATTATGCAAGATCGCATTACTCGCAGCCGCATGGGCGGTGATCCACCTGATTTAAGCATAAGGCCACAGCTTTCGCAGGTGAATTTGCTAGATTTTGATCGTGGAGAAGAGTTAATCGAGGCTGGTTTTGACGCAGTTCAAGCACAAATCCCTTTTATAAAGAAGATGTTGAATAAGTGAAGCAATTACTCAATTTATAATTAGCAGTGCCGATACCATGGGCTAGTCTATTTATTATACAAATTGACAGGTTTTAATTTTAACGATAGGATGCTCGGTTCCTTCGGGTAGTTTGAGGTTTTTCATGAATTTAGGAATAACAAAAGACGAAACAAGGAAAAGTGGTGAACAACCTGCTTTTTATATAAATGGCCCTGAGGGGCGTTTGGAAGCGGTATTAAGTATTCCACAAAGCGGTAAGAAAAAAATTATCGCTGTCGTATGTCATCCACACCCGCTGTACGATGGTAGCTTAAACAACAAAGTGACCTATACCATTGCTCGCACACTTTCCCAGCAAGGTGTTACTGCTTTGCGCTTCAATTTTAGAGGGGTAGGTGATAGCGAAGGGGAATATTCTGAAGGTGTGGGTGAAGCCGAAGATTTAAAAGCCGTTATCGCCTATGTGCGTAAAACCTATCCTGGCCATGCCTTATGGTTAGCAGGATTTTCTTTCGGTGCTTATGTGTCATTGAAAGTCTCCACACAAACGGTTGTCGACCGCTTGATTACGGTTGCCCCACCGGTTAATTTTTTCGATTTTCGTTCGCTGACCACGCCGAGCTGTCCTTGGTTAGTGATACAAGGTAATGACGATGAAATCGTACCATTCGATGAAGTTCAGTTATGGCTGGATGATTTGCTACGGGCACCGGACGTGATTGTTCTGAGTAATGTTGGTCATTTTTTTCATCGGCAATTAAACGCCCTGCGCGAAAGCATTGAAAGTTTTATAATGCCTGTGTTTAGTGCGCATCACAATGCGCTGCCTCAAGCGGCGGGTTAGTGAATTCAGACGCTGTATTTTTATGCGATCTGGATGCAATTCCTAACCATCAGGCTAAATCGTTTACTCTTGAAATTAATCAGCAATCGATTTCCCTATTTGTCGTTCGACGTGATGATAAATTCTTTGCCTACAAAAATTCCTGTCCGCATACAGGTGTGGAGTTAAATTGGCAAGCCGATCAATTCTTGGATTTGTCTAATGAGTATATTCAATGTGCTGTGCACGGTGCTCGTTTTCGCATCGAGGATGGCCGATGTGTTTGGGGGCCGTGTTTGAATCAATCGTTAAAATCACTAAGCGTGAAAATTGAAAACCAGCGTTTGATGTTGTTTGGTACGTGAAATTAGAGCAACACGCGTTCAATTTTGTTGCTTTTCATAGTCTGTAAAAATTGTTGATCCCATTGATCACCTAAAAGCTGTTTAGCTAATTCGACGACAATATAATCAGTTTCTATTTTTGTTTCGCTCTCATAACGTGATAAACCTTGCATGCAAGCCGGGCAAGAAGTTAAAAGTTTGGTTGTTGTTTTGCTTGAGCGTTGGTGCAATGCGTCAAGATCGCTTAGTAGTTCTTCCTTTTTGCGAAAACGAACTTGTGATGCAATATCAGGACGAGAGACAGCAAAGGTGCCCGCTTCTCCGCAGCAACGTTCAGTTAATTGTACATCGCTGCCTAATAGTTTTTCAGCGACTGTGTTTGCCCGATACTGTTTCATCGGTGTATGACAGGGGTCGTGATACAAATAATTGGTGTTATTATTTTCCAGCGAAATGCCTTTTTCTAACAAAAATTCATGGATGTCGAGTAAGCGCGCTTGAGGAAAAATTTTAGAAAACTCATATAGCATCAACTGATCCATACAGGTTCCACAAGAAACAATTATTGTACTGATATCTAGGTAGTTCAGAGTATTTGCCATGCGGTGAAACAAAACACGGTTTTCGGTGGTAATCTTTTGGCCGAGTTTGGCATCACCAACCGCTTTTTGTGGGTAACCACAACACAAATAACCAGGCGGTAGCACGGTTTGAGTATTACTGTGATGCAACATGGTCAAAGTAGCCAGCGCTATTTGTGAGAATAAGCGTTCAGAGCCGCAACCAGGAAAATAAAAAACGGTTTCTACTTCCTCATTGCCAGGCGTCATTGCAGGAATGATAGGAATAGTTTTATTATCCTCAATATCTAATAACGCACGGGTGGTGGTTTTCGGTAAATGTTTTGGCAAGGGGCGGCGTACAAAATGAATCACCTGTTCTTCAAGTTTAGGTTTGCCCTGAGTCGTGCGTGGTGGTTTATTATTGTTAATTAAACCCATGTAACGAAACAATCGATGGCCCATGCGTTGCACCCGATAACCACTGCGAATAAATAAACGACGCATTAAGCGCAATGTTGGTGGTTCGGATGTGTTCAAAAAAGCCAAGGCTAATTTTGTTGCAAGTGCGGGCTTTTTTTGTCCGCGGTCTTTTAATAACTTTCGAATCCGCATACTAACATTGCCAAAGTCGATATTGACAGGACACGGTGTTAAGCATTTATGACAAACTGTGCAGTGGTCACCTATATCATCAAGTTCATCAAAATGGCGAAATGAAATGCCGCGCCGGGTTTGTTCTTCGTAAAGAAAGGCTTCAATGATTAATCCGGTGCCGAGAATTTTATTGCGTGGTGAATATAACAAATTCGCCCGAGGGATATGGGTGTTACAAGCAGACTTGCATTTGCCGCAACGCAAGCAGTGACGTACGTCGTCATTCAAATCACCCAAGTCACTGTCTTCAAGAATAATGGCCTCTTGTTGCAGTAACTGTAAAGAGGGTGTGTAAGCATTTTGTAATCCAGCATTTTTTGACAATTTGCCGCGATTAAAAATATGTTCAGGGTCAACTTGGTCTTTATACTTTTGGAAAGCCTCAATGGTTTCATCGCCGAGATATTGGATTTTTGTGATGCCAATACCGTGTTCGCCGGAAATCACGCCATCGAGTTTAACGGCTAATTCCATGATTCGATCGACAATGCGATCCGCTTCTTGCAGCATTTCATAATCATTGGAATGCACAGGAATATTTGTATGAACATTGCCATCACCAGCGTGCATATGAGTGGCGACAAATAAACGGCTATTACGCTGTTGTGTGTGTAGTTGGTCAAGTTGTTGTCGAAGTTCAGTCCAGTCGCGACCAACAAGTATTTCTTTTAAAGGTCGCTCGATACTTTCTCGAAATGATATTTTTAAGCGACGTTCTAGTAAATTCACAAGCACGGTCTTATTTTGTTCGTCAGTATAGTCCAGGGTTTTGAATCGTGCTGCGATCAAATTGAGTGCTTGTTCAATATTCTGTAATATTTGCTGCCAATCAAATATTACATCTTCGATTAAAGTCATAGCGGCTTGTGTTTTATTAGTGATTATTGTTTGGTTTTCGTCACTATTTTCACTGTCTTGGCGATAAGTAAACTTACCTTTATTGGCTTGCAAGTGCGAATGAAACGATTGTGCTATGGAGATTTTGTTTTTTATTGATTGTTCGATATTGATGCGTTCGATGCCACGATTATATTCAGCGAGACGATGCAGCGGGATAACCACATCTTCATTAATCTTAAAAGCATTCGTGTGAGCCGCGATTGCCGCGGTGCGGGAACGATCAAGCCAGAATTGATGGCGCGCTTCGGGGCTAATGGCAATAAAGCCTTCGCCCTCACGTGCTTCAGTTAAGTTTATGATTGTTTGTGTGGCGGCAATCACATGTTCTTCTTGTTCACCGGCCACATCACATAACAAAACCATTTTGGGTCGCACAGGACGTGTGGCTTTAGTGGTGTAGTTAACTGCCTTGATGTAACGTTCATCCAAATGTTCCAAGCCGGATAAGGCGACATCGGGATTCTGTTGGAAATATTGTGTAATGTCGACAATTGCGGGAACGGCCTTGCCAATATCTTGGCCGAAAAATTCTAAACAAACCGTGTGCGTAATACTTGGCATTTTATGTAAAACAAAAACTGCTGAAGTGATTAACCCATCGCAGCCCTCTTTTTGCACGCCGGGTAGTCCGCCAAGAAATTTATCGGTTACGTCTTTTCCCAGGCCGCGTTTGCGAAATAAACTGCCGGGAAGTCTAATGTGTTGTGCTTCGCCAATAACAGTGTTGCCATCTGCTTCATAAGTGGTAACTTTAAATTCGACATTTTGTTGCTCGTGAATTTTGCCGAGATTATGATTAAGGCGTTGGATCTCCAGCCAATGACCATCGGCGTTGACCATGCGCCAACTGGCTAGATTGTCGATGGTGGTGCCCCATAGTACGGCCTTTTTTCCACCGGCATTCATGGCGATGTTACCGCCGATAGTTGATGCATCCTGGGATGTAGGGTCGACCGCAAATACGCGCCCGGCCTTTTCTGCTTTAATTGACACTTGTCTGGTAACCACACCCGCTTCGGCGCGTATGGTTGCGACAGGTTGTTCTAAGCCGGGTAGATGTAGTTGTTTGACCTCTGCTAAGCGATCAAGTTTTTCTAAATTAATAACTGCTGTGTTGCGATGCAACGGTACTGCGCCGCCGGTATAGCCGGTACCGCCACCACGGGCAATAATAATTAAACCGAGATGTTTGCATCCACGCACGATATAGGGAATTTCAGTTTCACTATCAGGTGTAATTACAACAAAGGGAAACTCAACCCGCCAGTCCGTCGCATCAGTCACATGAGAAACTTTGCTGAGACCACTAAAATCAATATTATCTTTTAGCGTGAACTGACCGAGATGTTTGATGGCTTTTTTGCGTAATTGTTGTTCTTCAATAAACCAGGATTCAAAATTCTTTATCGCCTCACGGGTACGTGTGACAAGTTCCAAAGTCAAAGGGTTTTCATCGGCACGCTGAAATATTTGATCTGTGCGATGATGCAACGCATGGATAAGCGAGCTGCGACGTTGACTGTTTTCCAACAAGTCGTCTTGGATATAAGGATTGCGGGTGATGACCCACATATCGCCTAAGACTTCAAATAGCATACGTGCGGAACGACCCGTGCGTCGACTGCCACGTAATTGGTTTAATGTTTCCCAGGATGTTTCGCCGAGAAAACGAATGACAATTTCACGATCTGAAAAGGAAGTGTAGTTATAAGGTATTTCACGAATTCGCATAGCGTCAGGATGTATATAAGCCGTGCCGAATACTAACACGAATCCAAGCGTGATTGGGCCAACTGCTAGAGCAATTCATCAAAATGGGCTTGTATGAATTCTTCAGTGTCCAGGTTGGCCATGGTTAGAATGCCGTTACAAAATGCGCCTGTATCGAGAAAAACAACATTGTCCATACTGCGGGCTTCATTGACGATATTGTGACCCACATAAACTCGGTGAACATCATCAACTGGTTTGGTTTTAACGGAACCAGGGTATTGCAGTTTCATATTGAGCTTATTATGCCGCTCGCGTGACCAGATTAGGGATTTAAGTAATTTTGCATCGGGTTTTTTCTTTTCGAGTTCAGCGACTAATTGAGACCAAGAAACCTCAAACGGAACATCTGCGTGCACAACCCCGACCAAACCATTTAGTGTATCTATTTCAATAACATAAGGTAGTGTTTCAAAACGTTTGCCGAGACTTTTGAGGAAATCGATTTCGACATCATTGGCCCAGCGACCACCCACGCGCATCCATAAATCCTGAATGCCGGGTTCTTTGGCCAATGCGGAGGTGAGTAATTCTTCGTGATTACCTTTAGTTGCGAAAAACCAAGGTTGATCCAAATATTCGACTACACGTTCACTCTGTGGTCCACGATCGACTAAGTCGCCGACGCTAATCAGGCGATCTTTGTCCATATTGAAATTAACTTTTTTCAATAAATGCTCTAATAGCTCAAAATTGCCGTGGACATCTCCTACCACGTAATCACAGCCAGATGCATTAATTTCTAAACGCTGGATATGCACGTCACGTTAACTCGGTTTTTTACCATAATCAGATCTGTACTCACTCTATCGGACGGGGTATAAATTTCTGAAACTCAAAAAAAACAATAGCTTAAACAAAAAATAAAATCACGCTATAACGTGCAATTTTACCCAGGGAAATGAAAATTAAGGCCAAAAACCAATTAATTCGTAACCAACCCGCAAGTAAACATAGAGGATCTCCAATAATGGGTAGCCAGGAAAAAATTAAAACAGGCCCACCCCATTGTTTGACTAGGTGCTGTGCTTTTTGTTGCTTGGGTTTGAGCCACTGTTTTTGTGGAAAGCGTTTTGCTAAATACCAGCCTAACAACCAGGAACTCATACCACCTAATATATTTCCGCTGGAAACAATGAATAATAATTGCAAGTGAGAATATTGTTGTTCTAGGGCAAGATAAATCAGTAAAGCTTCAGAGCCGCCGGGGAATAGCGTGGCCGAAATAAGTGCGCTAAAAAATAAAGTCCAGAGACTAGGATCGGTCACAGTATCTTCGAGTTACTAAAAATTGAGCTTTATTGTAACTGGATTTTTAAGTCTCGACACGTTAAAACGATAAGGTTCAAATACTTAATTAAATAAACGAGAGCTCTTGATGCAATTAGCCAATTTTCCCGTTATACGTAAACTCGCTTTTCTGGGATTTCTCGTCGGTATTTTCACTGGCGGCGTAATTGTATTGTTTCGTTTATTAGTAGAAACCGCTCAATCCAGTTTATTACCCGACGGCAATATTGAAAATTACGAAGCCTTGGATCAGCTTTGGATTTTTCTTTTACCGACCATGGGTGGGGTCGTTCTAGGTTTGTTATTTCATTTTCTATCACCTGGTTATCGTGCAGTAGGGGTTGTACATGTGATGGAACGTTTACGCTATTTTCATGGCCACTTGCCTATGACGAATGCGGTAGTACAATTTTTCGCGGCAGCTATCAGTATTGTCTTCGGCCATTCGGTTGGACGTGAAGGCCCGGCGATACATTTAGGTGCGGCATGTGGAAGTTTGTTAGGCTTGTGGCAGGATTTGCCCAATAAAGCTCAACGCACCCTAATTGCTAGTGGAATGGCGGCAGCGATAGCAGCGTCTTTCAATACTCCGTTAGCCGGGGTTATTTTTGCGACTGAAGTTATTTTACTGGAATATACGATTATAAGCTTGGTGCCGGTACTGGTTGCAGCCATTTCCGCAACCGTTTTCTCTCGAATAGTTTTTGGCAATGAGGTGATTTTGGTTCCACCTCAGGCTATTGCGCATATGCAAAATGCAGAACTTTTATGGGTTGTGGTGACTGGATTAGTTGTTGGTGTGGTTGCAATGGTTTTTATTCGCAGCATTGTATGGTTTTCCCGTATTAGTTCTGCTTTGACCATCCTGACTCGTTTTAGTCTTGCTGGTGTAGTCACGGGCGTGGTGGCCTTATTTGTACCGGCTATCATGAGTCTGGGCTGGGATACGGTTCAGTCTACGCTTAGCAATGAAATGCTTATGGCAACCCTATTAATTTTGCTTGCCGCTAAGTTATTCGCAACCTGTTTTGCTCTTGGTTTGGGCATTCCGGCCGGATTGATAGGCCCAAGTTTATTTATCGGTGCAGTTTGTGGCGCAATTATGGGGTTGATTGCTCAGGAAATGTGGCCGGGTTCGGTGAGTGAACCGGGTGTCTACGCCTTGATTGGCATGGGTGCGATGATGTCGGCCAGTCTACATGCGCCGGTTGCTGCGATAATTGCCATTCTCGAGCTAAGTTATTCACCACATATTATCCTGCCGGGGCTATGTGCAATTATTTTCTCTGGTTTAGTGGTCAAAACCTTATTCCGTCAGCCGAGTATTTTCCTTGCTTTGTTAAGCGAGCGTGGTTTTCACTACGAGAATGATGCAACAATTAAACAATTGCGTAATAAATCAGCATTGTCGGTGGCCAACCGTGATATTAAGCTGATTGATCAGGTATTCTCACGCGATTCTGTGGCGAGTATTTTTGCTAATAAGCCGCAATGGTTGGTGTACGAGCGTGGTGATGGCTATTACCAACTCATAGCCGCAGTCGACGTTCTTCGTTTTTTGCAACATCACCAGCAACTTGAAATTGAACTTGATGCAATTCCCGCGCGATCATTAAGTGCTGTTAGTATCAAGGAATCGGATAATTTACAAACCGCTTATGAGCAAATTCGGGCCGGATTTGCTGACGCATGTGTTATTCTAGGCGATTCAGGACACAGCAAGATAAAAGGTGTACTGACGGCGGAAGACGTGATGGCATTTCCAATTAAAGCTTAAACCGCAAAACAAATACCCATTTTATACACAAAGGAGCTAAATCATGTTGTGGGTGAAAGCGTTTCATCTGTTTTTCGTGGTTTCCTGGTTCGCAGGCTTGTTTTATTTACCGCGTCTTTTTGTTTACCATGCCATGACTGATGATGTGGTAAGTATTGAGCGCTTTAAAATAATGGAACGTAAATTATTTGCCATTACCACTATGGGTTTTGTGGGTTCCTTGTTATTGGGTTTGTGGTTATTATTTGCTTATGCCTGGCAAGCTAGCCAGGGCAGTTACTGGCTACATGCAAAACTGACTCTGGTACTGGTGTTAATCGGCTATTATTTATGGTGTTATCGCATTATGAAGCAATTTCGCCAGGATCAGAATCATCGAAGCCATGTGTTTTATCGGTGGTTTAATGAATTTCCAGTATTTTTACTAGCGGGTATTTTGATTTTAGTCATTGTACGACCATTTTAAATATAGTGGAGTAAAGGTGTCTGTAAACAAACGACAAGTTCCCGAAATTTTGAGAACGAATACGCTGGCGCGTAGCCGCTTATTTCATATTGAGCAATTGGATTTACGTTTTTCCAATGGTACAGAAGTGCAATATGAGCGTTTAAATAGTGGCAGCCATGGCGCGGTTCTGGTAGTGCCAATGTTGGATGATAACACTGTGGTCATGATTCGCGAATATGCTGCGGGTGTTGGGCGTTACGAATTGGCCTTACCCAAAGGCCGAATTGAACCCGGCGAGGATAAGCTCGATGCTGCTAATCGCGAAATCAAAGAAGAAATTGGTTACGGGGCAAAACAACTGGAGCATCTTCAATCAGTTTCGATAGCGCCGGGTTATTTAAGCCATGTTACCCAAATCATATTGGCACGTGACCTTTATGAACACCATGAAGACGGTGACGAGCCTGAAGAAATCGAAGTGGTTCCTTGGCGCATGGATCGTCTGTCTGACCTTATGGCGCAAGAGGATTTTACCGAGGCGCGCAGTATTGCCGCGCTTTTTTTAGCTAAAGAGTTTTTACAAAAATGATGAGGTGCTGCGAGTGAGTAATGAGGGGTTTTCACAATATTTAGAGCCGGTGGTTAGTTTATCTGAGCAAGCTGCGCATGCAATCCTGGAAATTTATAATACGGATTTTGATGTAGAGCATAAAAAAGACAACACACCACTGACCAAGGCCGATATGGCCGCCCATCGAATTATTGTCGATGGTTTAAAAAAACTGACGCCTGAGGTGCCAGTATTGTCAGAAGAATCTGCTGCTATTCCATTTGAACAACGCCAGCAATGGAGTCGTTATTGGTTGGTAGATCCACTTGATGGAACGCGTGAATTTATAAAACGCAATGGTGAGTTCACGGTGAATATAGCATTAATTGATGAGAATTATCCGGTGCTTGGTGTCATTTATGTGCCCGTGACAGGCGTATGTTACTACGCCGCAGAGGGAAAGGGTGCTTATAAAATCGATGAAAATAAACAGCGTCAGTCGATAAACTCGCGTTCAATTGATTTACAGCAGTTGGTGGTGGCAGGTAGTCGTTCCCATTTTAATGATCGTTTAACACCTGTGTTTGCAGATTTGCCTGATTACGAGCTCATTCCGATGGGGAGTTCCCTGAAAAGTTGTTTAGTGGCAGAAGGCAAAGCCGATATTTATCCACGCTTGGGACCAACATCTGAGTGGGATACCGGTGCGGCACAAGCGATAGTCGAGGCGGCCGGTGGTCGTTTAACTAATTTGAATATCGAGCGTTTACCCTATAACACCAAGTCTTCCCTGCTTAATCCGGAATTTATCGTGATCGGTGATGAATCATTTGATTGGGGAAAATATTTTAAACCGCTATTTCAGCAGCCATAGCGTAAACGAGTGCCGCGTATCAAGGACATCGTGATTTCATCGGAGCTAAGTTCTTTGGGAAAATAAACCCCGGATATCTTAGCTTCGTGAATACTTGCTCCTTCGAGACAGCTTTTGGAAAAATCGATTCCACGTAAATCCGTCAAACGAAAATAACAACCAGAAAAATCGAGGCCACTGGCATCTAATCCAGACAACTCCAAGCCACGAAAGTCGCAAAATGTTAAGTCACAGGTTTTACCTTTGGCTTTGAGCTTATTAAATTCCTCAATTTTGCCTTCACGTAAAAGCTGGTACATCGGATCTTTTTTAATGTGTGGTTTTTGCTGTTTCGCTTCGCCACGATCATTTTTTTCGCTTAACCAGTTGCTCATGACTCCGTCCAACGGAAATCTGCCTAGATTCTATATCGGCCCGCAGAGACTATACCTAAAATAAGAATTTTTCGAAGCTTTTGGATATTGGGGTTTTTCGCCAAGAAACGCGCAAAAACTCGTTCTTTACTAGCCTGTGAAACGCCATCGTTTGAGCAAAGCCTTGCCGGAGTGCAGTTTGCGGGGACAGACGGGTTGTTTTGCGCTATTATTTCGCCCTTTGGATTTAAGCAAAATCCCCTGGTGATGAGGTTAAAAATGAAGGTTCTAGTGGTTGGCGGCGGTGGTAGAGAGCATGCTTTAGCGTGGAAAGCAGCGCAATCTCCCCAGGTCGAAAAAGTGTATGTTGCCCCGGGAAATGCAGGCACCGCAATGGAAGCAAAATTAGAAAACATCGCCATTGGCGTGGAGCAAATTGATGCCCTCGTTGAATTTGCCCAAAACCAGCAAATAGCTTTGAGTATTATTGGACCAGAAGTGCCGCTGGTCTTAGGCATAGTTGATGCCTTTCGTGCAGCCGGAATAAAGTGTTTTGGCCCGACAAAAGCGGCTGCCCAATTGGAAGGTTCCAAAGCGTTTACCAAGGATTTTCTCGCGCGCCACCAAATTCCCACGGCAGCCTATGGCAATTTTACCGATATTAAACAAGCCGTTGCCTATATTAAACAACATGGCGCGCCAATCGTCGTCAAAGCTGATGGTTTAGCCGCTGGCAAGGGTGTCATATTGGCGCAAACCGAAGCTGAAGCGATTGCCGCAGTGGAAGATATGTTGGCGGGTAATGCCTTCGGTGATGCGGGTCATCGAGTGGTGATTGAAGAATTTTTACAAGGCGAAGAAGCCAGTTTTATTGTTATGGTCGATGGTGAGCACGTATTGCCGCTTGCCACTTCACAGGATCACAAGGCGCGTGATGATGCTGATCAAGGGCCGAATACCGGCGGTATGGGCGCTTATTCCCCAGCCCCTGTTGTTGATCAAATTATTCACGATCGAGTGATGCAAGATGTCATTTGGCCAACAGTCAGAGGCATGGCGGCAGAAGGTCATACTTATACTGGATTTTTATACGCTGGGCTGATGATTGATGCCAAGGGTCACTCAAAAGTGTTGGAATATAACTGTCGTTTTGGTGATCCTGAAACTCAACCGATTATGATGCGTTTGCGATCCGATTTGGTTGAACTATGTTTAGCCGGCTGCGATGGACGGCTAAACCAAGTGACGGCACAGTGGGATGAACGTGCGGCTTTAGGTGTGGTTTTGGCTGCCGGTGGCTATCCTAACGAATACAAAAAAGGGGATGTCATTAGTGGTCTGGTCGGCCTTGATCAAGCTGATACAAAAGTTTTTCATGCAGGAACAGCATTGCACAATGAGTCGGTTGTAACCGCCGGTGGTCGTGTGTTGTGCGCAACGGCTTTGGGCTCGACTGTTGCCGACGCGCAAACGAAAGCCTATGAATTGTGCAAGCAAATTTCCTGGTCAGGTGTTTATTTTCGTAATGATATTGGCTATCGCGCCGTGGCGCGTGAACAACAAGAGTAGAGGTAGAAATGAGTAAGCAATTTGTTGCAGTACTAATGGGTTCTGATTCGGATTTGCCAGTGATGCAAACCTGTTTGGATACGTTGAAAACCTTGGGAATTGATTATGAAGTAAAAATCACTTCAGCCCATCGCACACCTGACCGCACGCATGCCTACGTCAAAGATGCAGAGCAACGCGGTTGTAAAATATTTATTGCTGCGGCTGGCTTAGCTGCGCATTTAGCAGGCACAGTTGCAGGTCTCACAACTAAACCTGTGATTGGTATTCCTATGGACGCAGGTCCGTTACAAGGAATGGATGCATTATTGTCAACCGTGCAAATGCCGGGCGGAATTCCCGTTGCCTGTGTGGCGATTGGTAAAGCTGGGGCGAAAAACGCAGCCTATTTAGCCGCACAAATGTTATCCATCGCTGATGAAAACGTTGCTCAAGCTTTAGCTGATGATCGTGCGAAAAACGCCAAAGCTATTGCCGAAAAAGACGCTGCTATTCAGTCCAAGGTTTAATGGTTGCTTCGCTATTTATACGTCGAGCACTTCGTTATTTAAATCAAGCGGGCGTAATTGCTTATCCAACGGAAGCGGTTTGGGGTTTGGGTTGTGATCCATTAAACCCGCAAGCGGTTTTACGTTTATTGCAAATCAAACAACGCCCTATGGAAAAAGGTTTGATTTTAATTGCGGCAGATTGGCAACAATTAAAAAGTTATGTTGCCAATCTTGATCCAGTGACAGAGAAAAAAATAAATCAAACCTGGCCAGGCCCAGTCACTTGGGTGGTGCCAGTGGCCAACTGGGTGCCCGATTATCTAACCGGAGGACGCGATACAATTGCCATCCGTGTGAGTGATCATGATGTGGTGCGCGATTTGTGTCAGGGTTTTGCTGGACCTATTGTTTCGACTAGTGCCAACATCAGTCAACGCCCCGCGGTGCGACGCTCGTGGCAATTACGCAAACTTTTTTTAAATAAAATAGATTTTATCGTGCCCGGTGCATTGGGTGGACTAAAATCAGCTACGCCAATTCGCAATGCACTCAGTAACCAAATATTACGTAATTAAACCAGACGAGAGAGCTTATGTCGGAAGTCAGAATTGATGCAGTTAAGACCTATTTATTGAGCTTGCAAGATCATATTTGTGAGTCCTTGGAAAAAGAAGATGGTACCGCAACTTTTTACGAAGATAATTGGCAGCGAGATGCTGGAGGTGGTGGTCGTACTCGTGTCTTGACCGATGGTGCGGCACTCGAACAAGCCGGTGTTAATTTTTCTCATGTGTTTGGGAATAATCTTCCGCCATCGGCCACGGCTCATCGACCTGAATTAGCGGGTCGCACATTTCAAGCCATGGGTGTTTCCTTGGTCATTCATCCAAGCAATCCTTATGTGCCTACATCACATGCTAATGTGCGATTTTTTGTGGCGGAGAAACCGGGAGAAGAACCCATTTGGTGGTTTGGTGGTGGTTTTGATTTAACACCCTATTATGCATTTGAAGAAGATGTGGTAGCTTGGCATGAAACGGCAAAAGCTGCCTGTGATCCTTTTGGTGATCAAGTGTATGCCAATTATAAAAAATGGTGTGATGAGTATTTTTATTTGAAACACCGTGGGGAAACACGAGGGGTTGGTGGTTTGTTTTTTGATGATTTGAATGAGGGTGGTTTTGATCACTGTTTTCAATTTATGCAAAGCGTAGGGAATCACTATATTCAGGCCTATCGCCCTATCATCGCCAAACGGAAAAGCATGGAGTACGGCGAGCGCGAACGCGATTTTCAATTATATCGTCGGGGGCGTTATGTTGAATTTAATTTAGTATTTGATCGAGGAACTTTATTCGGTTTACAGTCCGGTGGACGTACTGAATCTATTCTCATGTCTTTACCACCCTTGGTTAAATGGCGCTATAATTGGCAACCGGAAGCCGGTAGTGCCGAATCCGAGTTATATGAAAATTATTTAAAACCGCGTGATTGGCTGGGCTTAGGTGAAAAATAATTGTAAACGTCAAGGACGACTTATGTTGCGTACTGTTTATATTCTCTTAGTTCTTATTGTTGTCAGCGCTTGTGGGAGTCAGCCCGTGAGCCAGTCGGAAGCGCGCAAGCTCAGTATTATTTATTCAGGAAATCTTGATGGCGAGCTTGAACCCTGCGGTTGCAGCGAAGGCGGTAATAAGGGTGGTATCAAGCGTCGAGTGCAAAAAATCGACGAGCTAAAAAAAGAAAACCCAAATGCAGTTTTAATTTCAGCCGGTGGTTTGTTAGTTAGTGAAATGCCTCAGGATCGTTTAAAAAGCGAATATATTCTTAAAGGTTTGGCGCAACTGCCCTACGATGCTATTGGTGTGCAATGGCGCGATCTAGCATTTAGTGAGCAGTTTTTATTACAACACTCATTGCCCTGGGTTAGCAGTAATTGGCTTAACAATGATTTTGCAGCGTCAAAACTAATTCAATCGAAACATACTGCTGTGCGTTATTTTCAATGGCTTGATCCAGCATCGCAGTCTGTCAAAAATATGGGTCTTGCATTGGTCGACAAAAATAAATCGCAACTTATGCAAGCCTTAGCCGCAGCCAAAACCAAAGGTGAGACCACCGTATTAGCTAGTACTCTGTCGTTAAGTCAATTGCAAAAAGAATTTGATTTGCAAAATGTTGATATCGCCATTATTAAAGCGAAATACGAAGAATTTGGCGATCCACAGCAAGTCGGACATACTTTGATTTTACAGCCAGGATCACGCGGTATGCGTATTGCGCAACTGGATTTGGTGATTAATCCGCAGGGAAAAATTAAATCCTGGCGCCATGAAGTTATTCCTTTGCCGCCAGAAGTGAAAGATGCTCCACGTATGACGCAGTGGTACGACGATTATAATGCACAGGTAAAAGCGGATTATCAAAAGCGTGTGGAAATTCGCAAAGCCATGGACAGTGGTGAGAGTCCTTATGCTGGTGAAAAAGTGTGTCAGAATTGTCACATGAAACAGCATGCCAAATGGTTTGATAGTCGTCATGCACAAGCATTTTATGCGTTGCAGGATGTGAATAAAGCGTTTGATCCCGACTGTATTGCATGCCACACCGTTGGTTTTGAAAAACCCGGTGGTTTTATCGATTCTTCATTGACTGCTAATCTCATGCATGTGCAATGTGAGTCTTGTCACGGTGCAGGCAAGGCGCATGCGGATAGTAGCGGACGAACGTCGGTGGCAAATAAAAATTGGAAACCTAAACAAATGTGCGATCAGTGTCATATTCAAAAACACAGTCCCGATTTTGTGTTTGAAAAATATTGGCCAAAGATCGCGCACTGATCTAATAAAAACTTTTTTCGCCTTCAGGGCGTGTGCGAAAGCGTTTATAGCCCCATTGATATTGGCTAGGGCAACGACGAATTAAATCTTCTACGCATTGGTTTAAGCTGGTCAGTGCAATCGCCACATCTGCATCAGCAATCTCGGCGACGGGCGCAAAAAATCGTAAATGATAACCGTGGCCTGCGCTTAATCGTTCTGCATAAGCCGGAATGGCAGCTGCTTGGGTCTTATGCGCGAGTTTGGCCAGTAAAGTAATCGTATTCGCTTGAATATTAAAAAATGGTGCGAACTCGCCGCCGTCATGCCCAGGATCTTGGTCAGGTAAAATACCGATGATTTCGCCTTTCTTTAAGGCTTGCATTAGAACCCGTACGCCACTGGCATCAGTCGGCGCAAGTTTGCCGCTCATGCGCTCGCGTCCATATCGCATCATGCTATCGAGACTGGCAATGGGGTGGGGTCGATAAAGTGTGGTCATGGGATATTTTGGTGTTAAATACATGCCAATCGCTTCCCAACAAGCTAAATGGGGTGCAATGATTATCACACCTTTGCCTTGCGCCAAGGCCTGAGTGACATGTTCTTCGCCACTGACCTGTTTAATTAAACCGAGGGCCTTATTTTTTGGCCATAACCACAAAGGGCCGGTTTCGGCGGCGGCTTTTGCAGTTTCAATTAAGGATTGATGACAAAGCTGTTTGGCTTGTGTGACGCTCATCTGAGGAAAACACAAATTAATATTTGTCTGGCTGATTGTTTTAAGGCTATTGGGCAATAAAATCAATAAACGCCCAATACACCAGGCGAAGCCGTGGTTCAATGGCAGAGGCAATAATGCTAATAATTTGATAAACCAACGGCTTAAAGGCTCGCGTAAGCGGATTTTAATGCGCTTAGTTACTGTCATATGTGATTTGCCAGGGTATAATCAGAGCTAAATGCCGCAGTATAGCGTATTTCGTACCGGATAAACCAAAAGGGTCAGTTTATGAGCCAAGTGAAAAGCATTAGCGCCAAACAAGCATGGGATCTTTTGCAAACTCAACCCCAAGCAATTTTAGTGGATGTGCGCTCGTCCATGGAATATTTGTTTGTTGGTCATGCCAAAGGTGCCATTAGTATTCCCTGGATTGATGAGCCTGACTGGAAAATTGACCCACACTTCGCCACACATATTCGCCAGCTCATGCTCGGCGGTGTGTCCTGTAGTGAAGATGGTTGCGTACCTATTCTTCTGATTTGCCGTAGTGGTAAGCGCTCGCTGGAGGCAGGTGAAAAACTTATCGAAGACGGTTTTCAGGATGTCTATAACATTGAACACGGTTTTGAAGGTTCACTCGACGAGATGCATCATCGTAGTACGGTCAATGGCTGGCGCTTTGACGCTTTGCCATGGGAACAATGTTAATCAAACACAATATACAAGCCACAGATGGCATGAATTCTGTTTTATCTAAACTATTTGAGAAATAAAATGACTGAAAATTCAATTGCTTTTTTTAAACAGCAGTTAGCTGAGCGTATTTTGATTTTGGACGGTGCCATGGGTACTATGGTGCAAAAATATAAATTAGAAGAAAACGATTATCGTGGCAGCCAATTCACTGATCATAAAACCGAACTTAAAGGCAATAATGATTTACTTTGTCTGACCAAGCCAGAGTTGATTGAAGAAATTCAACGCCAGTATTTAGAAGCCGGTGCGGATATTCTTAGTACTAATACTTTTAATGCAACAACGGTTTCCATGGAAGACTATAATCTTCAACACAAGGTTGAGGAAATCAATATAGCTGCAGCGCAAATTGCGCGGCGTTTGGTTGATGAGTTCAATCAAAAAGATCCCAGTCGAAAGCGTTTTGTTGCAGGGGTATTAGGCCCAACAGGACGCACAGCAAGTTTGTCGCCAGATGTGAATAATCCAGGTTTTCGTAATATTTCTTTTGATGAATTAAAAGTGGCTTATAAACAAGCCGCCGCAGCGTTAGTTGATGGCGGCGTTGATATTTTATTTTTAGAAACTATTTTTGATACGCTCAATGCAAAAGCAGGTGTGTTTGCCATCAAGGAATTATTTGCTGAGCGTAGTATTGAGTTACCGGTAATGATTTCAGGAACGATCACCGATGCTAGCGGCCGTACCTTATCGGGTCAAGTAGTAGAAGCCTTTTACAATTCCATGTTGCACGCTGATCCGGTGAGCATTGGTTTTAACTGTTCCTTAGGTGCGGAGCAATTACGACCCTATGTGGAAGAGTTGTCGCGCATTAATAATGTCAATTTGAATGTGCATCCAAATGCGGGCCTGCCAAATGCATTTGGTGAATACGATGAATCGCCTGAAGCGATGGCTGCACAAATTAAGGATTGGGCGGAGCAAGGCTTTCTTAATATTGTGGGCGGATGTTGTGGTACAACACCGGCGCACATCAAAGCGATTGCTGAAGCCGTTGAACCGATCAAACCGAGACATATGAAAAATATTCCACCGGCGTGCCGTTTAAGTGGATTGGAGCCGCTGACCATCGATGATAATTCGTTGTTTGTGAATGTTGGTGAACGTACCAATGTTACGGGTTCGGCACGTTTTAAACATTTAATTCTGGAAAATGATTATGAAACCGCACTTGATGTGGCACGTGACCAAGTAGAAAATGGTGCACAGATTATCGATATCAATATGGATGAAGGCATGCTCGATGGTAAAAAGGCCATGCATGACTTTCTAAATCTAATTGCAAGTGAGCCGGATATTTCGCGTGTGCCCATTATGCTAGATTCATCAAAATGGGAAATAATTGAAGAGGGTTTGAAATGCATTCAAGGTAAAGGTGTAGTCAACTCTATCAGCCTGAAAGAAGGTGAAGAAAGTTTTCTCAAACAAGCGAAGCTTGTGCGTGACTATGGTGCTGCTGTAATTGTTATGGCCTTTGATGAACAAGGGCAGGCGGACACGTATGAGCGTAAAATTGAAATCTGTCAACGTAGTTATCAATTGTTAACTGAAAAAGTTGGTTTTCCTCCAGAGGACATTATTTTTGATCCCAATATTTTTGCAGTGGCGACAGGTATTGATGAGCATAATAATTACGGTGTCGACTTTATTGAGGCGACTCGTTTTATTAAGCAAAATTTGAAATATGCTTTGATTTCGGGTGGTGTTTCTAATGTCTCGTTTTCTTTTCGTGGTAATAATCCTGTGCGTGAAGCCATTCATTCGGTTTTTCTCTATCATGCGGTGAAAGCCGGAATGGATATGGGGATTGTAAATGCGGGTCAGTTAGCGGTTTATGATGAACTGCCGGCTGAATTACGTGATGCAGTGGAAGACGTGGTGTTGAATCGTAAGCCGAATGCAACAGATAATTTGCTAGCCATTGCCGATAAATATAAAGGTGATGGTAGCGTTGCAAAAAAAGAAGATGATGCATGGCGTAGTTTGCCCGTGGAAAAACGTCTGGAACATGCCCTTATCAAAGGCATTGATCACTATATTGAAGAAGATACGGAAGC
>Ga0224506_10000362_pt1 | contig 41126 bp, 36 predicted proteins | sample SF_Jan12_sed_USG_2_FD_169108 | JGI IMG/M metagenome (GOLD analysis project Ga0224506, IMG submission 169108) | Sediment microbial communities from San Francisco Bay, California, United States - SF_Jan12_sed_USGS_8_1 | ecosystem: Environmental > Aquatic > Marine > Sediment | place: USA... | reverse complement strand
CCTCATCGATCGCAAACAGCGAGATGCTAGACTGTTTAAGCAATGACTGCATTCTGTTGCTTAATAAACGCTCCGGCGTGATGTATAGCAGGTCGATTTCATTATTGATCAGCTGCTGTTCTATCTCTCGCTGGCTTTCTTGTGTCTGGTTAGAGTTCAGGTAGCCGGCCGACAGACCCAGTTGGGTGAGCGCATCGACCTGGTCTTGCATCAGTGCGATCAGTGGTGAGACAACAATACCTACGCCTTCTCTGATGATCGCCGGTATCTGGTAGCAGAGTGATTTGCCGCCGCCAGTAGGCATTAACACCATAGCGTCTTCATTGTTTAACAGCGCCTGAATGATATCAGCCTGCTGGTGTCTGAAGTCCTGATAACCAAATACTTTATTTAAGACGTGGTAGGCATTTTTCATGTAATAAGCTTATTTTAGGTCAACAGTTATGAGCTTGATTCTGTCAAATTTAGCCGCTATTGCGATTAAGGCGCTGCCGTTAAGGCGTTATCTTACTGATCAGATAAATAATGCAGCATTTTATCAGAAAAAATCAGATTAAATATGGCAATGTGCCATACTTTGTATTACTAATTATAATAACAAAATATCATTGGTCTTTTATGGATAGTATATATATTGCACGCCAGCCCATTTACGATAAGAATCTTGAAATTGTGGCATACGAGCTCTTATACCGGGATAATAACATTAATGCGGCCGTTTTTGATGACGGTAAGCAGGCTTCCAGTTTAACCATCGTCAACTCATTTATTCATATTGGGATTGAAGATCTTGTCGGCACGGCTCTGGCTTTTATCAATTTACCGACAGACTTTATTCTTGATAGTTCGCTTATTCCGGCGCTAGAGCATCAAACCGTTATAGAGGTGCTTGAAGATGTCGAGCCTACAGAAGAGGTTGTCGCCGGCATCAAAAAATTAAAATCAATGGGTTACAAAATAGCGCTCGATGATTTTATTTATTCTGACAAATATAAACCTATGTTGGCGCTGGCAGACTTCGTAAAGATTGATGTTTTGCACACAGATAATAGTACATTAAGCGATTTAGTATCAAAACTGAGAGCTTACGATTCGATAAAGCTGATTGCCGAAAAAGTTGAGACACACGAGGTTTTTCAGCAGTTTCAGGCTTTAGGTTTTGATTATTATCAGGGTTACTTTTTTTGTAAGCCAATACTGGTTGAACACAAAAACCTGCCGGCTAATAAAGCGGTGGTTCTTAATTTGTTGAATCAGTTGCATCACCCGGACACCGAAGTGAATCAGCTGGAAGCTATTCTGACTCAAGATGTTTCATTATCGTTTAAATTACTTCGTTACATAAACAGCGCGGCCTTTTCATTAAGAAGAGAAATCGAGTCTGTTAAAGAAGCGATTGTGCTGCTGGGGCTGGGGCCGGTTAAAAACTGGGCGAGCCTTATTCTGTTGACGAAAGCCGCCAGTGATAAACCGGATCAGTTAATCGTCACCGCCTTATTAAGAGCAAAAATGTCGGAGCTGCTGGCAGTAAAACTCAAGCCTGCGGTTGCGACACAGGTATTTGTTTGCGGCTTGTTTTCAGTGTTAGATGCGTTAATGGATAAACCAATGGTCGAGTTACTGGATAACGTGCCATTGTCAACAAATATTAAAGTTGCATTGCTGGAACGTGAAGGTGAGTTGGGAGAACTATTAAACAATTGCATTCACTATGAAAGAGCCGAGTTCAATGAGCTTGATCTGATAAATATTGATACCGGACTTTATCATCAGTGCTATCTGGCTGCAGCCAAATGGGCTGATGAGACGATGAGAGAATTAAAAGCATAATGTTCGCATTAAATAAACAACTAGAAGAAGATTGCATAGAGCTTGGCCAGTTTGAATTATGTAAGCTGTTGCTGATGAATGATTCCAGTTATCCCTGGTTTATATTAGTGCCCGAGCGTGAAGGCATGACAGAGCTATACGAGCTCAATGATGAAGACCAGTTATTATTATTGAAAGAGTCTAATTATCTGGCTCAAATACTAAAGCATTATTTTCATGCCGATAAAATCAATATAGCGGCCTTAGGCAACGTCGTGCCACAACTTCATATCCATCATATTGCTCGCTATACAGAAGACCGGTCATGGCCGGCGCCGGTCTGGGGTAAGCATGATGCGCTGCCGTATACTGAAGAGCAGCTGGATAAAATATTTGATGTGATCAGTAAAGCGATGGCGGATGGCAATACAATCAGCGAAGAATGAGGCATTTAAAGTCTGAATAGTTGCCTGGCATTTAGTGTTGTACGAGTCGCTACTTCTTCTGCCGGCAGGTTTTTTATCTGCGCTAATGCATTGAGCGCATCTATGATAAAGTCTGGCTGGTTGCGTTGGCCTTTATGCTGATAGCCGCTCATATCCGGCGCATCGGTTTCAAGCAGAATGGCCTCAAGCGCTATGTTTTTTGCCAGCTCATGTATTTTTCTGGCATTGGGCAGGGTCAGGGTGCCGCCAAAACCGAGTTTAAAACCGTAATCAATGTAGCGTTTTGCTTGCTCAAGGCTGCCATTAAAGGCGTGACAGGATCCGCCCACAATATTTTTAGTTTTTATCAGTGCAAGCACCTCATCATGTGCTTTCCTTACATGCAGTATGACAGGCAGTTTGTGTTTTTCAGCAATCGATAACTGCATATCAAAAAAATCAGTCTGTTTTTCTTTGTCGGTATTTTCTATATAAAAATCCAGACCAATTTCGCCCACAGCAATGATGTTTTTATTGTCAAGATGCTGATCCAGTAAATCGATATCTTCAATGCCGTGTTTATGGATAAAAACGGGATGCAGGCCCAGCGCAGGCCGGAGCATTTCGTGCTGTGAGCAGAGCCTGAGTAGCTGGGGCCAGCCTGCTGCTTCGATAGCAGGAACGATAATGCCCGATACTCCCAGCCGGCTGCAGTTATCTAAAATCTGCTGCCTGTCGCTATCAAATACAGCCAGATCAAGATGACAATGTGTATCGATGACGTCCATGGCCCGATTGTTACATTTTATGCCTGCGCCAGGCAATCTTTTTAAATTCTGGGCTATTTTCAAACAATGCAGTTTAAAAAAGGCGCATTATCTGAGCGCGTCAGCATGCGTTTTTTGCCAGTTGTTTAGGGACTTTCCAGCTCGAGTATTTGAATAATTTTTTAACGCTTACAATCAATGTTTTGCGGTTAACTTTGACCACTTTTCCGGTATATGTTTTTTGCTTATGTTCAAAGCTTATGGTGTCGTTAATGATAAAGGTTTTGTTCGCAGGCGCAAGCTGAGGCCGGGTTAAGATGTCGTATTCAATGTCGATGCCGGATTTCAAACATTGTGCGACAAGCCTGGCTTTGATGTTTTCAGCAATTTTCGCATCGTGCATGTAGTCGAGTATTTTGTAATACTGATGATTGTGAATGCTGCCTCGTTTATGCCAGCCAGAGAGTTGTTGTATTAAATGGGAAAACTCATGACAGATAGTATGGGCTAGCAGATTTGCGACTGATATTTCGCCGTTATAATAGTGGCGCTTTATAATTTCACGATAGGTTAGCCAGTGTTTGACTTCGTTTTGATTAAATTTGCTTTTAATCATTTTTTTACCGTAAGTAATCGTGAATGTGTTTTTCTTTAACTCATGTCGGCAGTAGGTTGAAAGCCCCGAACCAACACGGCTTTTCAGTTTAACTTTTTGTAAAGACAGATCATTAAACTGAATGCTTTCGTCTGCGATTAGCTGGTTGGTTATAGTGCACAGAATCTGGGCTATTTGCTGGTATTTAACGGACATAGTCTGAGATATCAAAACCGTCGACAGAGATTTTATAGCCGGCTAGCCGGCTGGCTTTATCAAGTGCGGTTTGCAGATGGCAGCCTTTAAGCAGCGCATCAATAATGCCTGCATTGAAAGTATCACCGGCACCGAGTGTGTCGATAATCAAAGCGGGTTTATAAGCGGGCGAGTCAATCATGCCTGTCTCTTGTGAAAAAGCATAAGCGCCGTGTTCACCCCAGGCAAGTATTAATGTTTTGTCGCTAAAGCGCAGGCTTAGTGCTTTTAAAAACGCTTCAGGTTCGCTCTGTACACTGCTGAGGCAAAACGCCTTTGAAAAAATAAGTACATCTGCCAGCGCATATAAGGTCTCTATGCCGGCGCGATGTTTTTCAAACTCAATAGAACAGGGGATATGCGGGAAATGCTGTTTTAAATGCTGCAGCATTAATAAGGTTTGTTCAATGTTGCGGGCCTCGAAGTGAAGCCAGTCGAAGTCCTCTAGTGCTATGCTTTTAAAATGCTGGAAATCCAGTTCTGGCAGATCGCGATGATGAACGATAGAGCGCGAGCCATTGCTTTTATTTAATAAAATATAGGAGGTGGGCACTTTGCCGTCGGCATAAGTTTTTACATAACGGCAGTTAATGTTGTGTTTTTCAAGGTCTCTGAGGATAATGCCTGCATCATGCTTGCAGCCCAGCGTACCCGCCCAGGCTGTCTGGTGATTAAGCTGACTCAGTACAGACAGGCTGTTTGTGACATTGCCGCCGCGTACTGTTTTTTGGCTAATGGCCCGCACTTCGCTGTTTTCCTCTGGATAGCTGTTAACAGAATTGATGATATCGAGCGTTGCGATACCAATACCGAGGATTTTAGACATTTGTGAATTTAATCTGAAGTTTATCGTCAGCGTTTATTATATCAATGCTCTTGCGCTTTAACATCTGTTTGTTTAAAGTCTTCTGCTCTACCTCCTCATAAATCATTTTCAGGGATAGCTAATGATGACTCCAGTAGCGGTTACTTCAGTATTTGCATTTTGTTTTTCCATATTGATATTTTATCTGGTGTTGCAGGTCGTGCGTTGCCGCCGAAAGTATAAGGTAGGCTATGGTGACGGTAAACACGAAGCCCTGAGCATGGCTATCAGTGCGCATTCAAATGCTGTTGAAACGATTCCATTAGCATTGATACTGATGTTGTTGTTAGAGCTTAACAAGGTCAGCAGCAGCTTAATCATTGTGTTGGGGCTGTTACTGTTGGTATTGCGCATTATTCATGTCGCCGGCATGATGAGTTCGCTGGGCAGCTCATTTGGCAGGACTTATGGAACCCTCGGCAGCTGGATAATCATCATACTGATGGCTGTTCTCAATCTTATTGTTGTCGCTTTTTAACGCTGGTTATTGAGGTTAAAAACATCGCCGATGATATTGCCATCATCATCCATCTGAGGGTATGGCTGCTGGCGTTGCCTGCAATACTGTGTGACTTTAGGGTGCATGCCTTCAAATAGTTTTGTCTTGTAGCTATGAGGGTCCAGGCGAAGTGTCGCATACATGTCTGCCTGCTGACGCTGCTGCAAGGCTTCGTATAATATAACCGAGACGGCCACCGAAACATTCAGTGACTGAGCCATGCCGAGCATTGGAATAGCGATGCAGTGGTCTGCGTGTTCGATGGCATAGTCACTGACACCTTCGGATTCTGAGCCGGCAATGATCGCGGTAGGCCGGGTATAGTCAATTTCTTTATAATCTTTTGTCGCCTCTGATAAATGCGTGACCACCAGTTGCATGCCAGTGGCTTTGAGCTGCTCAAAAGCCAGTACGGTGGTTTTATGTTTAGTTAATTTGAGCCACTTTCTGATGCCGCCGGCGGCCTTCTGTGATAATTTGAGCCCGCTGATATCGGAGACGGCATGCAGCTCTGCTATGCCGACAGCGTCACAGGTTCTGGCTATCGCTGACAGGTTATGGGGTTTGTCGACAGCTTCTACTAACACGGTTAAATCAGGCTGACGGTGTAACAATACCTGTTTGATTTTATTAAAACGTTCTGTCGGCATATTATTTATGCCGGCTCTGGCGCTTGCTATGAGACGGGCTGCCTGTTGTATTTTCCTGTAATAACGCGGGCAGATTAAACGTCGGCCGGCCTTTTAAACCCGAACGATTAAAATCTTCAGTCAGTACTGATATTACCTGCTCTTGCGGAAGCCTGAGACAGCATGTCATGGCATCGAACAGTAAAGTGAATAATCGATTCAATGAAATTTTATGTGTCTGGTCTGTGCTATTAAACAGCCAGTCACTCAGCTGCATAAAACACTGGTAGGGTGTGCTGCCTAATAAAACCGGCAGGCTGTTTTTAAAACGTCCCGAGTTGGCAATTAAGTCCCAGTATCTGGCAAAACGATTCATGCGTTGCATATTGGCAAAGCTGATGTCTTTATTGCTGAGAATATTGTACGGCGCTATCGGGTTATATTTCATTTGATAGTCGAAAGTGTGCCTGATGATAGGCGTGCCTCGCAGCCGCTTTAAAATACCAACCTGTATTTCATGTGGCCGAAGCTTTACCAGCTGGTCAAAACCTCTGCCGAAGGTTTCCAGCGTTTCTCCTGGCAGACCGACAATCAGGTCGGTGTGCAAATGCGCGGTGGTTTCATTAACCAGCCAGCTGATATTCTGCTCGGATTTGCTGTTATCTTGTTTGCGGCTGATATTTTTCTGAATAACGCTATCAAAACTCTGGATGCCAATCTCAAACTGAAGCCGGCCTGCCGGAAATTTTTGGATGATCTGTTTGAGTTTTTCCGGCAGGTGGTCGGGTATCAGTTCAAAATGCAGGAATAAATCTTTATCTAATCTATCGAGAAAAAAGTTAAGAATTTTAATGCTGTTTTCTATCTTTAAATTGAACGTTCTGTCGACAAACTTGAATTGCCTGACACCTCTGTCGTAGAGATGACTAAGTTCAGTCAGAAACAGCTCAAGATCAAAAGGTATGGCTGTTTTGTCCAGTGACGATAAACAGAATTCACATTTGAACGGGCAACCCCTGGACGCTTCGACATAGATAACACGGTTGTCGATGTCTTCCTGTGTCAGCGTGCTGTAGGGCAGGCGGATGTCGCTCAGTTTTGGTGGCTCTGCCTGAATGATTTTAGCCGCGGGTTTATCGCCTTTAATGATTTGCCGGCACAGTTGCGAAAATGCAAGATCAGCCTGGCCGGTAATGACATAGTCGGCGTATTCAGTAATTTTTTGCTCAGCCGTTTCATAACTGATTTCAGGCCCGCCTAATACAATAATCGTCTCTGGTGAAATGGCCTTTATCAGCGCTGTTAATTCAGTTGTTTGCGGCACGTTCCAGATATAAACACCCAGACCAATAATTTTTGGCTTGCATGCAAGCAGTTTTTCAGCAATATCAATCGGCCGGGTATTGATAATGAATTCCTGAATATCAGTGACAGCCTGCAGCTCAGCCATATTGGCATAGAGGTAACGGGCTCCCAGAGAGGCATGGATATAACGGGCGTTGAGTGTGGATATGATGATTTCAGACATCGGCTTATGATACCAAGTTCAGCGTAGGTTTTCGCTATCAAATCAGTTAGTATAGGCGCTCTGATTCAATGCGGCAGTGTGTTATGCGCGGTTATGTTCCCCCCGACCCCGAGACCAGCGTTTCAATGGAGCGCTTTGCAGTGGTCTATGTGCCCCGACGCAGCCGTAAGCGTTTTTCAATTGGTTGCGTCGAGGTGATGGCATCCGAAGATATCGCCAAATCCTCTTCTGACGAAGCTAACCACCGTTATCCTGCCAAGGTTATCGGCCCCTCAAAGTCCTCGGAAGGCCAGTATCTTTATTATCTTGTCGAGTGGCTGGCTTAAGCTGACGTTTTAATTAACGGTGCCCGCTGATCTTAGCGTGCAGTGGTTTGGTCTCTTCAAAGGTTTTCATTTGTTCTTCGCTGGCTTTGCTTTGGTGTGCTTGTTTCCATTGATCCATGCTCATGCCATAGACCGCCTGAACGGCGTCTGCATAGTCGATCTGTACATTATGCTCTTTTGCCGCGGCCAGATACCATTTGGAGAGGCAGTTGCGACAAAAGCCGGCTAAATTCATCAGATCTATATTTTGCACATCGGTGCGGTTTTGCAGGTGTTCAATCAGGCCACGAAAAGCGGCCGCTTCAATTTCGGTTTTAGTGTTTAAATCCATCGTTATCTCGACTCTTTAAGTGGTTGTCTATTTTACATCGATTTCAACGACTTTAATCAACATTAAAATCGCTTATTCAAAATCGCCGTTGATCGGCCTCGGTTATGTTGATTATCTGTTGTCAGCGGTGACTCGTTGATGTCCTGGCTGTCTAAGCGTCATCAATTGAAAGCAAACTCTGCGCTAGTGCCATCGACTTAATAAACGGCTACAATATGCGATCTCAATTTCTGGTGGTTTGATAACGATGTCTGATGATGACAATGAGCTGATCAGTCAGTTACATAATGAAACAGCAAAATTACCCTGGCACGAGCTGGAAAGGCATTTTGCACGCGGCTCTGTGATTAAGGTCGTCAACGGGCTTGATCTGATCAAGGTGGCCGTGGCGTTAACGAAAGACGACAAAGCCGGGCTTGAAAAATGGTTAGCCGACGGTACGGTCAGCAACGCCTCAATCGATGATGCTAAAATATGGCATGAATGCTCAACGCAGTTTTGGACGGTAGTGGTGGCACCCTGGGTATTGGTTCAGCCCATAGATAATAAACTGGATTCATAGTTATCTGTAAGGCATTGATTATATAGATTATTAGTACCTTAAAAAAGTCTCTTAAAGAGGCTTTTTTAAGGTCTGTTATTTGCCTGCATGAACAGCGCTGGGTGAGCGCTGAACGTCAATTAAGGCTGGTTGCGTTGTTTAGTATGCGGTTGTTTCTGTGATTTTTTAGGCTGACGTTTAGCCGGTTTTACTGCGGTTTTATGCTGGGCAAAATAGTTTGTTTTCGGCTTTGTCTGGTCGCCGGTTTTAGTCTTTGACTGGCTGGCTGATGGTTGCCAGTTAGGCACTAGGTGGCGTTTTCCGTTGCCAATCAAATCGGCACGGCCCATTTTTTTAAGTGCCTCGCGCAATAGCGGCCAGTTTTCAGCGGCGTGGTAGCGTAAAAAAGCTTTGTGTAAGCGGCGCTGCTTTGCGCCGCTGACGGTATTGACCGTTTCTGAGGTTCTGCTGATGCTTTTAAGCGGGTTTTTCCCCGTGTGGTACATAGCAGAAGCAATGGCTAATGGTGTCGGTAAAAAGGCCTGTACCTGATCGGGCCTGAAGTTATTCTTTTTTAGCCAGAGCGCCAGGTTGAGCATGTCTTCATCAGTGGTGCCGGGGTGTGCGGAGATGAAATAGGGGATTAAATACTGCTCTTTTCCGGCCAGCTCTGAGTATTTTTCAAACATCTCTTTAAACCGGTCGTAGGTACCAATACCCGGCTTCATCATTTTGCTTAAAGGGCCTTGCTCGGTGTGTTCGGGTGCGATCTTCAGGTAACCGCCGACATGATGAGTCACCAGTTCTTTAACATATTCGGGGGATTCCACTGCCAGGTCGTAACGCAGACCGGAAGCGATAAAGATTTTTTTAATACCCGGCAGTGATCGTGCACGGCGATACAGGCTAATGAGCGGTTTGTGGTCGGTATTAAGGTTTTCACAAATACCGGGGTAGACACAGGATAAACGGCGGCAGGAGCTTTCTATTTTTTTACTCTTGCAGCTAAGCCTGTACATATTCGCGGTTGGCCCGCCCAGGTCTGAAATATGCCCGGTAAAGCCAGGGACATTGTCACGGATATTTTCAATCTCGTGTATCACTGAGTCTTCAGAACGGCTTTGAATAACACGGCCTTCATGCTCGGTGATAGAGCAGAAGGTGCAGCCACCGAAACAGCCGCGCATGATATTAATGGAGAATCGAATCATTTCATATGCCGGCATCTTGGCCTGACCATATGAGGGATGTGGCAGACGCGTATATGGCAATTCAAACAGACGGTCAAATTCATCGGTTGTCAGTGGTTCTGGCGGAGGGTTAAGCCATACCAGTCGTTTACCGTGTTGCTGCATCAACGCACGCGCATTGCCCGGATTTGTTTCAAGGTGAAAAACGCGCGAGGTATGCGCATAGCTGACCGTGTCATTAACGACCTGATCATAGGTTGGTAAGCGAATCACGGTGGTGTCGCGATCCAGTTTGCTTCGGCGGCTTTCAAACTGCACGATATTATCATTGGCTGATTCGGGCTTGTCTTTACAGTCCGGTGTTTGCTGATAGGGGTCAATATGTGCTTCCACACGGCCAGGCTGATCAACATCTGTTGAATTGATAACGGTTACATTGTCAGGAATTGACTGGGTCATAAAGCCGCTGCCGCGAATATCTCTGATCTCGGCAATGGTTTCACCCTGAGCCAGACGATGTGCCAGTTCGACGATAGCGCGTTCGGCATTGCCAAACAGCAGCATATCGGCTTTTGAGTCTGGCAAGACAGAGCGCCTGACTTTTTCAGACCAGTAATCGTAATGTGCAATGCGTCTGAGGCTGGCTTCAATGCCACCGATCACAACCGGTACACCTTTAAAGGCTTCTCGGGCGCGTTGGGCGTAGACGATCACAGAACGGTCAGGTCGTTTACCGGCTTCGCCACTGGCGGTATAGGCATCATTACTGCGGATCTTTTTATCTGAGGTGTAGCGGTTGACCATCGAGTCCATGTTGCCGGCGGTAATACCAAAAAAGAGGTTGGGCTTGCCTAATGCTGTAAAGGCTTCTTTAGAGTGCCAGTCTGGCTGAGATATAATGCCGACTCTAAAGCCTTGGGACTCCAGTAACCTGCCGATTAATGCCATTCCAAAGCTGGGATGATCAATATAAGCATCACCGGTGACTAATATGATGTCGCAGGAGTCCCAGCCAAGGTCATCCATTTCCTCACGGCTCATTGGCAGCACAGCTGCCGTACCAAAACGTTTAGCCCAGAATTTGCGATAGGAGAACAGGGGAGTGCTAGATGGCATATTGATGAATAGTCTTAAAAACGCCTATTCTAGCATTTTTAAGCCGATATAAAAGCCAACAAAATTTAATGTTTTAATGCCATATTTATGGCATTTATAAGCTAAACTAGAATTGATAAAAACAACATTACTATATGGTTTATGGCTCTGTTCACTGAGTTTTATGATAAACGCCAATTTGGATACTGAAACAATTTATGTTTAATTTAAAGCCATTGACATACCTGTGTGTCCTATTTTTGGTTGCCTGCTCCTCTGACAATAATGAAAATGCCTATCAGCCATCATTCTCTAAAAGTAACAGCCAGGGCAAAACAGTAGAATACGTCTTCGGTGTGCATCCTCTGCATAATCCCCAGCGCTTGCACGAAGTGTTTTCACCTTTAATGACTTACTTAAGTAAAAATATTGAAGACAGTGTTTTTAAGCTTGAAGCTTCAAGAAATTATGCGGCATACGATAAAAAACTGTATAGCTCGAAATTTGATTTTGCCCTGCCAAATCCGTTTCAGACTGTTAATGCGGTTAAAAAAGGCTATATAGTTTTCGGCAAAATGGCAGATGATGAAAATTTCAGAGGCATCATTCTGGTCCGTAAAGACAGCCAGATAGAATCAATCGCCGATTTAAAAGGTAAGATTGTCAGCTACCCGGCACCGACTGCATTAGCGGCGACGATGATGCCACAATATTATATTCAGTCACACGGTGTTGATGTAATGAAGGAAGTTGATAATCGATACGTCGGCTCTCAGGAATCGTCCATAATGAATGTGTTTTTAAAACATTCAGTTGCCGGCGCTACCTGGCCTTTTCCATGGATCTCTTTATCACGGGAGCGACCGGAGCTTGCAGAGCAGCTTGTTGTTAAATGGCAAACAGATCCGCTGGTTAATAATGGACTGGTGGTAAAACCTGAGGTTCCCAAAGCCGTTGTTGCCGATGTCTCGTCACTGCTGTTTAATCTGCACAACACGGAAGAAGGCCGCTTGATTCTTTCCAGAATGGAGCTGTCGTCTTTTGAAAAGGCCAGTAGTGATACCTATGTTCCTGTGCAGCGGTTTCTGGAAAACTTTTCCAGAGAAGTCAGGCCTCTGAACTGATGATTGATGCCTAAACTATTATCAAAACTGATTTTTTCTTCGCTGGCACGCCAGCTGATTTTTGGCATTGCTGCGGTGCATGCTGTTTTAATGACGATATTTGTCTTTGATCTGGTTGAGCGGCAACGAGAATTCATGCTGACTCAAAGCAATCAGCAGGCAATCGGTCTGGCAGCTACGCTTGCAACCAACGGATCGTCCTGGGTACTGGCAAATGATCTTGTCGGTATTGAGGAAATAATCACATCGCAAAGTAATTACCCGGATTTGAAATACGCGATGTTTATCGACAATCAGGGAAAGGTTCTGGGTTATACCGACCGAAAACAAATCGGCATGTACCTGACGGATGAAGTCAGTAAAAAAATATTTAATCATGTTAATGATATAAAAGTTGTCGTTGAATCCGATGCGCTGATTGATGTTGCGGCACCGATTGTTGTTAACAGTGAAACTATCGGCTGGGCCCGAGTCGGTATCAGCCGTGTTTCCATGAGTAATAACCTGGATCTTGTAACCAAGAATGGACTGATTTATACATCGGTAGCTATTGTTGTCGGCATTATGTTTGCATGGGCCATGGCGCGCGGCTTAACCACCGGCATACGCCAGCTAAAGACCGCTATTGATCAGACATCAAGTGGTTCCAGAGATGTTGTTTGTGAGCTTAATCGGCAGGATGAGCTGCAAGACCTGGGGCATGACTTTAATAAAATGCTGGTGACGCTGAAAGAGCATGAAAACAAGATTATTAAAACGCATGAAGCTTTAAACCTCAGTGAAAGAAAAATCACACAATTAATCGATAACCTGCGAACAGAATACGTTTTTTATTCACATGATACCAATGGTATCTTTACCTATCTGAGCCCCTCCATCACCGAGGTGCTGGGTTATACCAATGAGGAATATCTAAGAAGATATGATGCTTTTTTTACAGATAACCCCATTAATGATAATGCTGTAGAAATAACCAATAAGGTATTACAGGGCCAGCGTATGCCTCCTTATGAAGTTGAAATATTTCATAAAGATGGTAGCAAGCGCATCATGGAAGTCACTGAGTCACCTGTTACTAATTCAAATGGCAAGGTGGTGGCTGTTGAGGGGCTTGCAAGGGATATCACCCTGTTTAAAGAAGTTGCTAATAACCTGCAGGAAGAAAAAGATAATGTTCAGCGCGAACAGGTACTCATTGAATCAATAATAAACGCTATTCCGGATCGCATTTATTATAAAAACAGTGAGGGCGTCTATATCGGCTCAAATAAAGCCTTTAATGATTACATAGGTCTGTCGAAGTCAGAAATGACGGGCAAAACTGACGAAGACATACTGACACAGGCGCAAGCGGCAGCTAACCATAATATTGAGAAAGAGATTACGCTTTCTGGAAAAAATAAACAAACTGAAGATGTGATTGCCGATAAAAATGGTGATGAAAAAATATTTGATACCGTGCATACCGTTTTCAAGAAAGACGACGGGGAGATACTTGGTTATATTCAAATCAGCCGCGATATCACCGAGGTCAGAAACAAAGAGATACAATTAAGACGTTCCCAGCGAATGGATGCCCTGGGCAAACTCACCGGTGGCATAGCACATGATTACAATAACCTGTTGGGTGTGATCATTGGCTATTCAGAACTGTTGTCAATGTCTGTTAAAGATGACGAGTTAAAAATGTTTTCCGATGAAATCATGAAAGCAGGCGAACGGGGATCCCGGCTTACAAAAAAATTATTATCATTTACAAAAAATCAGACTGTTACCGCTGCATCTATCAATATTAATGAAATACTTAAAACAGACCTGAGTATGATTCAGAAAACATTGACGGCACGAATTGAGATTGACCTGGATCTGCAAGAACCACTGTGGCCTTTGTGGCTGGATGCCGGTGATTTTCAGGATTCGATTCTGAATATGAGTATTAATGCCATGCATGCGATGCCTGATGGCGGTAGTTTGCATATAAAAACCAGAAACATAACGCTTTTAGATGAAGAAGCCAATATCAGAAACATCAGCCCCGGGGACTATGTACGCCTGAGTTTAACCGATACGGGTTGTGGCATGGACAGTGTCACCAAAGAACAGCTGTTTGATCCCTTTTTTACCACCAAGGGAGAAAAAGGATCGGGTCTGGGTTTGAGCCAGGTCTTTGGTTTTGTCAACAGGTCTAAGGGCGCTATCAATATCTATTCAGAACTGGGCAGGGGAAGTACTTTTAATCTTTATTTTAAACGGTTTTTTGAAAGCAACAATGTGATTAAAAAACAAGATCTGGGTATCAATACACCGGTAACAAAAGGTGAAAAAATACTGGTTGTTGATGATGAGCCGGCATTAAAAGCACTTGCTGCACAGATATTAAAAAACAACGGTTATACAGTTTTTGAAGCAGATGATGCTTTTGCCGCCCTGGACTGCCTTGAAACTGAATCGGTTGACCTTGTTTTAAGTGACGTTATCATGCCGGATATGGATGGTTATGAGCTAGCATCAATGGTTAAAGAGAAATACCCGGCAGTGAAGGTCGTCCTGGCCAGTGGTTTTGCCAAGCAGGAGTCAGTCGATCCTGATCACAGTGAGCTGACAAAAAACCTGTTACACAAACCCTATTCCTCAGCTGAGTTAATTAAAGCAGTTTCTGACCAGTTAAGAGAGTCATAAAAGCTGCTGTCGAATAACGAGCTTGTTGATATTTTATCAGACCTTTATTGATTAAAAGATTACTCTGCGCAATGTTTTTTGTTAGTTTTCGGTTTTAATTTTTTACCTGCTCAGAAACCCGGGTTTTTGTCTGTTTCGAATTAAAGGTTATTTGTAAAACAGCTGGTGAAGCTATTTGTCATCAAAGGAGACGGTGTTTTCTAATGCGTTTACTGTTGTTTTTTACTGTTCAATTCTGATGTGTTTTGATTAAACTTAACGGCCTGATCGGCCATTTTTATTAAACGTGTCTTTACAAGATCATTAATGCTGCCAGTTTCAAATTCACCATGCGCGTTGATGAGCCCTGTTTTTTTCGAGGTTAAGATTTCCAGCGCATCATCCACATGATTTATAGCGTAGATATGAAATAGTTTGGCTTCAACGGCGGCAAGTACCCTGTCATTCAGTATCAGGTTTTTTAGATTAATTGCCGGAATAATGCAGCCCTGTTCACCGCTTAATCCCCGTGATTGACAAATTTCAAAAAAGCCTTCAATTTTTTCATTGACGCCGCCGACAGGCTGGACTTTTCCCTGCTGGTTGAGCGAACCGGTCACGGCATATCCCTGATTGATGGGCACATCGATGAGTGCAGATATCAGCGCGCAATACTCGGCCACCGAAGCACTGTCACCATCGATCCGTCCATAAGACTGTTCAAAGGCAATACTTGCTGAAAAGGACAGGGGAATATTTCTGCCGTAGCGGTTGGCTAGCAGGGCAGATAAAATCAAGACACCTTTATCGTGAATCGAACCACTCAGGTCAACCTCCCGTTCAATATTGATAATCTGGCCGTTACCAAGGTGCACGGTAGCGGTGATACACGAAGGCTGACCGAAGCCGTATTTTCCTATATCAAAAACAGAGAGACCGTTTACCTGTCCAATCTGACCACCACTGGTGTCGATTAATATTGTGCCCTGGCTAATATCTTCCTCTATCAGGGACTGTAATCGTGAGATCCTCAAGGTTTGAGATTGTATGGCAGCGGATACATCTGCGGGAGTCATGCAGGCATGACCAGATTTGTTTGCCCAGTAATCTGTTTCAATTAACAGGTCGGTTATTGTTCTGAGTTTAGTTGATAGTTTTTTGCGGTCTCCTGCCAGTCGTGAGCTGTACTGTAAAATCCGGCTAACGGCATCTTTTTCGATTTCTCTTAGAGATAATTTACGGCACCGGGTTGCCAGCAGGCGCGCATATAATAAATTATTCTCTGTGGTGTGATTAATTTCTTCATCAAAGTCAGCTTCTATTTTAAATAATTCAGCAAAGTCCGGGTCGAGCTGATGCAGTTCATAATAAAGCTGACGATCACCAATCAATATAATTTTCAGATCAATTGGAATAGGGTCGGGCTCAAGACTTTTGGTTGAGTCTGTGCTGAGCATCTGTTCCATTGATTCGATACGAACAACGTGAGCATACAAGGCACGTTTTAAGGCTTCCCATGCAAAAGGCTGAACCAGAAGTTTTTCAGCATCGATGATCAGGTAGCCGCCGTTTGCCTGTTGAAGTGCGCCGGGCTTGATCAGCGTAAAGTCAGTTATCATAGAGCCCATATAACTGTCGTACTCGATGCGCCCAACCAGGTTGTGATAGGTCGGGTTGTCCAGGTAAATCACGGGGGCACCGTTTAGTGTGCTGTTGTCGACTAATAGGTTAACTTTGTAACGTTCAAGAGGGGTGTTTTTTACGGGCAATAATTCATTGGCCGGTGCTTCTTCTTCGGTGTTTGTAAAGTCCTGCAAATGGTCGAGTACATCCTGCTGAATGCTTTCCAGGTAGCGTACGACGCTGCTGATATCGCCGTATCTGCCCATCAGGTCTTTTATAAGGTGGCCGGTTGCAAAGAGCGCGACATCGCGGTTCATTGATTTTATTTTATCATTAGAATCACGGCTAATCTGATTCAACTTTGGGATTATAAATTCAAGCTCTTCCTGCAGTTTGTTGGTTTTTTCGTTAAATGATTCCTGCAAGTCCGGAGAGAGTTGGGAAAATTCTTCAAGAGACAGCGCTTTATCATCCACAATCGGGCTTAAACTAAACCCTGAGACGGTTTCTTCTAACAGGATTGAGTCTTCCCGGGCCATTTGTTTATGCTTTTTTACCAGTTCCGACTGCTGTGAAGATGCCTCGCGCTCAATGGACTGAATTCTTTCGCGGTATTCATTGGTTTCGAATGCAGCGGGTATGGCTTTTCCCAGTTCTGCGATCAGGTTATTCATGTTCTTGCGGAATTTTTGGCCACGACCCGCCGGTAGCTCCAGCATTCTTGGTTTATGGTCCTGGCTGAAATTATAGGTATAACACCAGTCAGATGGCGTACTTCTATCGCTCGCCATTTTATTAAGAACGTCATTAATAATAGCGTGCTTGCTAAGGCCAGGTGGCCCCATGACAAAGAGATTATATCCCTGATGAGGCACATCAATCGCAAAATCGAGCGCCTTTAAGGCTCGTTCCTGACCCAGAACATCGTTCAAGCTTTCAAGTTCTTCAGTGCTGGAAAATTCAACAGAATAATCTCGCTGAATAACGTCTAATTGTTGTCTGCTTAGTGGCTTCATGGTCGTGGTTTTACTGTCTTGTCTGAAATAATAAATATACTGCATTCGGCAGGTTTTAGAAATGATCAGTTAATGCGAATGTGTGAATAGCTGTTTATAATATAACATCAATTGATAGGTGCTATATGTCTAAAGACACAAATTTTGATCAACACAGTAAACGCTTTAAAAATAATATCTATAATACCGCCAAAGGCAAAATCAGGTTAACACTGGTGCTGGATGATTTAGAGCAGAATATGCCTGCTCTACAGCATAATACCAAACTCTCAATACTGGATGCAGGCTGTGGAATGGGTCAGGTGGCGCTGCATCTGGCAAAAAAAGGTCATGAATTAACGCTTTGTGATATTTCATCCGATATGCTTATCACTGCAAAAGAAGTATTTAATAAGCAAAACTGCTCTGCCAGATTTATTCACTCATCAGTACAGGAACTGGATGATGAGCATGACCAGTGCTACGATTTAATTATATTTCATGCTGTGCTTGAATGGCTTGATGATCCCGAGTCTGTTATTGCGGTGCTAAAAAAACGCCTTAAGCCAGGCGGCTGTTTGTCGCTGATGTTTTATAATCTCAATGCAATTGTTTTTTATAATTTGCTGAAGGGTAATTTTAAAAAAGTCTTGCAACAGGACTTTAAAGGACACCCCGGTGGCTTGACGCCGACAAACCCAATTGCGCCTGAAGATGTCAACAGATGGCTGCATGAGCATCAATTTACGGTTCATAAAAAAACAGGTATCAGGGTGATTTATGATTATTTGAAGAAGGAGTTAAAGCAGGGCAGAAGTATTGAAGATATTATAGAAATGGAATCTATCTATGCAAATAAGGAGCCCTTTAACCTGATGGGGCGATACATTCATTATACCTGCCAACTGCAAAGTTAAAAATAAACATGAATTATAGAAGTATCTAGTGATCTGTTTGATAAAACTATGTTATAAATAGTGCATTCTTTTCTAAATTGATTTGTAATTATTTTGTTTCAATCATTATCTCGCTATTTCCACAGCTTACAATCCAGGATCACTGCTTTAATTTTTTCATTAGCCGTGATTTTGTCTATTAATTCTTATTATGTCCATATAGAACAGAAAAACATACAACAAACCATTGAGGACAATCTGTCACTGCGTGAGTTTGTTATTGATAAAAAAAATAGTGTTCAGTCTGATTTACTTGAAAGCTATAAGCTGCTGGATACTTTTCTTCTTGATCCGAGCAATCAGCTGGTGCAGAAATGGATGCTTTCTACACTTCAGCATGCCAGTAAAAACACAAATGACATCAAAAAATCCGAATGGGTTCGCTTGAGAAACAAGTCAGAACTATTTGAGTCTTTATTAGCTTCACTTTCTCTTCTGGAGAAAGAAATGATCAGCTTAACCGAAATCAGAAAAGACTCTAATCGACAATATCCGTCACTTAAAGTAGCCGCTACCGTTATGCGGCCCAACAGGATCAGGTTTGTTAATGCCATCAGTGTTGCACTGAATGAAACCAAAGCTTCCAAAACTGCTGTCAGTTTGAATAACTACCAGGCTGTTGTCGATATAAGGTATTTATGGAGTCAGCTTTTATCTAACTTCAGGATTTATCTTGCAAACCAGTTCGGTGCCTTTGATACAAAAATTTTGCCGCGGCAGGAACACGCCGTTAGCCTACAGTATAAGAATCTGAGCACACAAATACATAAACTTAAAAAACAGGAAGCTAAAGGCAGGCTTGGCTTTGAAACCAGTGATGCCTTAGAAGAAATGAGTACAGCACTTGAAAACTGGTTTGCTGCATTTGAAGAAGTAAAAAAGATCCATCATTCTGATAACTGGCGCATGGATTTGAAGATACTTAAATCCAATATTCAGCCGCGTTTAGATCAGATAACCAATCTATTGATGATTTTCGATGAAGAAGTACGCCTGTCAGAGCACAACGATAAGCTACTTATAGAAAAAATGATTAATAACCAGTCTGCCTTTTTGTATTCTGCTTATATTATTGTCATTGTTATTCTGACATTGCTTTTATACGCTTTGAAAATTGTTGTATTTAAGCCCATAAGTCAGGTTGCCCTGGCCATAAAAGCGGAGTCAACCGGTGCTGGAGATCAGCAGCTACCCCGTGCCAGCTCTTCAGAAGCTAACAATCTGATTGAAGCATTTTCTGATATGAAAGTGCAAATTCATTTGCGACAACAGGAGTTGTCTTTTCAGGCCAATCATGATTCTTTAACTGGGCTTCCTAATAGAAAGTATTTTCTTCAAAAAATGGACAGTTTTTTACACAAAGGCTTTTCAAAAGTTACCCGGTCAGCAGTGTTATTAATAGATTTAAACGGATTTAAGGATATCAATGATACATTGGGTCATCATATCGGTGATCAGTTACTGGTCAAGGTTGGACACAGATTGTGGAGCATGCTTTCCGACAATGCCGTGATCGCAAGGCTGGGTGGTGATGAATTTGCAATCCTGATACCTGAAGCCGATAAGCCAGCCGTGTTAGAGGTGCTAGATAACATCCAACGCACCATTGAAGAAAAGTTTATCATCGAAGGCATCAAAACTTACATTGGAATGAGTATTGGGGTCGCTTTATATCCGGATCATGGCAAAGATAATAGCACGCTTTTACGCCATGCAGATGTTGCCATGTATATCTCTAAAAAACAAAAAAAACCATATGTCTTTTACAAATCGACTGATGATAATTATACCCTGGATCGCTTGTCACTTATCCATGATATCAAAAACTCCATTAATCATGACGGCCTTATTTTATATTTCCAGCCAAAACTGAATTTAAGTGATTTTAAACTGGACAGTGTTGAGGCACTGATCAGGTGGCATCACCCTGAGTTTGGCATGGTGATGCCAAAAGAGTTTATTCCGATTGCAGAACAGACCGGCTTTATTAACGAAATAACTTACTGGGTTATGGAAGAGTCGCTGATTCATACGCTGAACTGGAAAGAGCAGGGGCTGAATATTAAGGTCGCGGTTAACCTCTCCGTTTATAATTTATACGATGTGGATTTCATTGATACCGTGCAATCACTGTTATATAAATACCAAAATGTGGCTGATCAGTTGGTATTTGAAATTACTGAAAGCGCCATGATGTCAAATCCGAAACTGGCTATTAGTAATCTCAATAAGCTAAAGGCGATCGGCATCAGGTTATCTATTGATGATTACGGTACCGGCTTTTCATCATTAAGTTACCTCAGCCAGCTTTCCGTTAATGAACTGAAGATTGATAAATCATTCATACTCAATATGCTTGAAGATGAAAGAAATTCCGTTATTGTTAAATCGACTATAGAAATGGCCCATAACCTCGGCTTAAATGTCGTTGCAGAAGGGGTTGAAACATACGAGGTACTGGAGCAGTTGCGGACGTATGGCTGCAATACCATACAGGGATATTTAATCTCTAAACCTCTGCCTGAAAAGCATCTGACGAAGTGGCTTGATACTTATCAGGAAAAGGTTATCAGTGGCTTGGTTAGTACGGCTGATCAGTGATTGTGTGCATCGGGTCCGTGTACGTGGCCATGTGAAATTTCTTCTTCGCTTGCTTCACGTATTTCTTTGACTTCTATACTAAAATGCAGTCGTTCTCCGGCCAGCGGGTGATTGCCGTCAATCGTAATTTCATCATCTTTTACGTCGGTTACCGTTATTACCAGCATCTCACCCTCAGGGCTTTGAGCATGAAACTGCACACCCACTTCAATCGGGCTGTCGGCCTCAAACATATCACGGCCTACAACCTGTTTTTTTGCTTCATCTTTTAAGCCGTACGCCTCTTCTGGTTCAATAATGATATCAAACTTATCATTCAGCGCTTTGTCGTTTAGTGCATTCTCCAGGCCCGGAATGATGCTATTAGAACCGTGCAAATATACAAACTGACCATTTTCAGATTTATCCAGCGTTTCACCGGCGTCATTTGTCAGGGTATAATCCAGTGATACAACCATATTTTGTGCTATTTTTGCCATTTTTATCACTTATTCATAGATATAAAATTTCATTTTAGCATAATTAACCAGCAATAGATCACAGAGTCAAACAGGCTGTGCCGGGCTTTGATTAAAAAAACTGTATTTGATGTAAAACAATGCATAACTTTGTTAGTAACGATAGATTGTTTAATTTGTCACCCGTTGACGAGCGAATTCCTGTATGAAGATGTTTTTTATGGCGATCGGGATGCTTTTATTTTCCGTCGTGACAGCTGAAGAAGCTGTTTTTTCTGACGATACATTATCATCGAAAATAATCCTGCCTGACTGGTTTAAACTGAGTTTTCTGGATCTTAAGGATGACCTTGATGAAGCCGTTGCCAATAACAAAAAAGGTATTATTGTCTATTTTGGCCGCAAAGACTGCCCCTACTGTAAAGCATTGCTGGATAACAACTGGCGAAGAAAAGATATTGTCCATTACACTGTTAGCCATTTTGATGTGATAGCTATCGATACAAAAGGCATTAAAAACATTACCGATTTTGATGGTTATGTTTACGATGAAAAACAATATTCATTAAAAATGAAAACCAACTTTACTCCATCGCTTTTATTTTATAACCAGAGCGGAAGCAGGGTGCTCAAATTGTCTGGCTACCAGCAGCCGTATCGTTTTCTTGCTGCGCTTGAATATGTGGCAGACAAACATTATGAAAAACATTCATTCAGGTCCTATCTTTCGCAGGCAAAGAGCTCACTAGATTCTAATGGTAACGATGAGCTAAACTTTCAGTCTTTCTTTGATGCACCGCCGCATAATTTAAACAGACAGCGATTTCCGGCAGAAAGGCCGTTGGCCGTATTTTTTGAAAACAAATACTGCCATGCCTGTGACATTCTGCATTCAATCCCCCTGGAACAAGCCAGTATAAAAAGCAAGCTTGATGACATGGATGTAATTCAGCTTGATGTTTCCAGCCGCCAGCAAATCATTACGCCGGATGGTACAAAAACAACGTTAATAGACTGGGCAAATACACTTAATATACATTACACACCTACCATTGTGTTTTTTGATGAATCGGGTAACGAAATCATAAGGATAGACTCTGTTGTCTGGGTTAACAGATTAAGCCGGGTATTAGATTTCATCAGAACCCGTGGCTATAAAACAAGTCCCGGGTTTTTGCAGTGGCGTTCTTCACAGTCTGAGCCATAGTTATATATGACATTCTGGCTTTTACTGTTAATATGAGCGGGGCATCGCCATGACTCGTGCGTGCAGAAAGCGTGCAAAAGTCGCCATCAGCCGGTGCTTATTAGGTGAAAAAGTCAGCTATGATGCCACGCATAATTTTTGTTCTGAACTCAGCCGATTTTCTGAAAATAACTTTGAGGTGGTCGCCTTTTGTCCAGAAGTCGAGACGGGCATGGGCGTACCACGTCTTCCAATACGCTTATCGCTTGATCATGGCGCTATCAGAGCCTGCCGTGTCAATGATGTCTGCTGTGATTATACAAAACAGCTCAGCTCATATGCCGCTAACTTTGTCTCAACACACCCTGACTTAGTGGCTATTATCAACAAGAAGGGCTCACCGAGTTGTGGCTATTTGAGTACAAAGCTGTTTGATAATGAGACTTTAGTCAATGCCGTTTCTTCGGGAATATTTATTAGCGAAGTGCTGAGGCTTAAACCGGAGATTTTAATCATTGATGAGATGAATTTTATGCTTTCTGCAGAACGCAAAGCATTTTTAGCCGCTATAAAAAAAGCCCTGGTTAAACAGGGCTTTTTTTAGGAAATAAAAACAGGCGTTATCGTAATATGGCTTGTTTTAATTGGCGAGTGGCATCCCATGCGGAATGAACCTGGTTAACTGCGTTTACAACCATGTTTTCAGTCACAGCCACCAGCTCACCTTGTTCATTCATTATGCCAGCACCACTGAAGCCTGTTAAGGCAATGGCGTAAGCATATTTGCAACAAGCACCCGTCTCTGAATTCGGCATGTATTTATTTCCTCATAAAAGTTTTTAATAATTGCGCTTATTATATAACAATTTAATAGCGCTATAAGCTGTGAGAATGAACTAAGCGATGAAGAATCAAGCAGTCAGGTCTTTTATAAATGTTTGTTTTCATATGTGTCTACTCTAACTTATTGTTTTTAAAAGATAATAGTTTTATTGATTTGATAATTATAATATTATTATTTTATTATCAATCGGACGAGTGGTTATCTTTTTAGCTAATGCATACTGAAAGTAATGATTATTCATTCATTAAAGGCGATAGAATCAGACTTTCCTGAATCATGAAAGGGTGATCAAGATGAATGAGCTATCAGAAGATAATTCCGCTGAAATGATTATTTCAGCAATGCATTTTGTCAATGGTTCAGACATGAAGCCGCCATTTCCTGCTCATCATAAGCAGCTGGTGTTGGGTATGGGCTGTTTTTGGGGAGCTGAGAAGTGTTTCTGGCCTATACCGGGTGTCTATACGACAGCGGTAGGTTACATCGGTGGCAAAAACCCTGACCCAAGCTATCAACAAGTTTGCACAGGCCTGACAGGCCATAATGAAGCGGTGCTGCTTGTGTATGACGAGCATAGAGTGTCAACCAATGAGCTGTTGATACGCTTCTGGGAGTCACACGATCCTACTCAGGGCATGCGCCAGGGTAATGACCGGGGCTCTCAATATCGATCAGGAATATATGTTGATGATGATGCTCAGATGCAATCGGCTTTAACATCAAGGGATAATTACCAGATGTGTTTAAATGAAGGCGGCTTTAGCAAAATAACAACTGAGATTTTAATGGCAGATGTATTTTATTATGCTGAGGAATATCATCAGCAATATTTAGCAAAGAACCCGGCAGGCTATTGTGGGCTTGGTGGTACGCATATCAGATACAGAGAAAGCGGGGCTTAAACCCATTTTTCTATACATGTTATCAGGTCGGAAAGCTCATAAGGCTTGGTAATGTAATCATCCATGCCGGCATCAAAACATAACTGTGCATCATCTTTCATAGCCAGTGCGGTCAGCGCAATAATAGGTGTGCGCTGATCTGATTCCATTTCGCGTATATGACGTGTGGCATCAAAGCCATCCATAACCGGCATCTGGCAATCCATGAAGATGAGTTTGAATTCTTGATCTGCACACATATCCAGTGCTTCCTGTCCATTGTTTGCAATAACAACATTAAAGCCGATATTTTTCAAAAAAGACTTGGCTATGAGCTGATTGACTACAACATCTTCAACCAGAAGTACCTTGCCAGAAAATGACTGCTTAGCGGCTTTGTCTTTTTTAATGACAGTGGCCTTAACAGGCTTTTTGTTATTGCGTTTCAATTCCACGTTAATCCAGAATGTCGAGCCTTGCCCGGGTGTGCTTTCAACACCGATGCTACCGTGCATCAATTCAATAATATTCTTGCTAATGGCAAGGCCCAAACCGGTGCCACCGTATTTTCTGGTGGTTGATGAGTCAGCCTGGGTAAACTTATCAAACAATAATTCCTGAGTTTGAGTATCTATACCGATACCGGTGTCGCTTATTGAAATTTTTATTATGGCTGAATGTTCATTTGCCTTAATCAGCTGACTGGCTACTTTGATTTCACCATTGTCAGTGAATTTAATCGCATTTGAAATGAGGTTCAGAATCACTTGCTTAATGCGGTTATCATCACCAAGGTATGAAAGCTCAAGCTTGTTATCAATGAAGTTTGAAATCTTAAGGTTTTTACATTCAAGGCTTGGCTTTACCAGGGCAATGACATCATTAAGGGTTTTCTCAAGATCAAACTCTACTTCATGCAAGCTTAACTTGCCCGCCTCGAGTTTTGAAAAATCAAGAATATCGTTGATTACAGTCAACAATAATTGCACTGAATTATCAATAATGTCGAGAAACTCAGACTGCTGGCTGCTAGGAGAAGTGTCTTTCAGTAGTCTAGTTACCCCGATAATGCCATTAATCGGGGTCCTGATTTCATGGCTCATGGAAGCCAGAAATTCACCTTTTATCTTTGATGCATCTTCTAGTTTACGTAAGGTAATTCTTAACTCTTGTTCAATTTCCTTTCTTTCGCGGACCTGCTGTTCTAATGCTTTTTCTCGGTCGACGGATGCAGAAATATCATTTATCTGGATTATACAGTACTGAACGTTTTCATTTTTAATCGGAATTATATTAATGTTCTGATTAATTCTTTCTGTTTTTTTTGCATTATTATAAAGCGGCAGAGGGGTGCGGTTAAACACGTTTGATACGATGGCAGGCAATCCGTGTTTAAGGGCATCATCTATGGTTGTTAGCAGTCTTGTTGCATTAATGTCGGGAAAAATCTCTGACAGCTCTTTTCCAAGTGCATTGCTTTCAGTAATAGCTGAACGCTCTGCTACCCATTTGTTATAGATGATGATTCGTTTGTTTTGATCCACACCGATTATACCGAGATCAAGGCATTGAGAGAGGCTCTGAAAAAGGCTGGTGATATCACTCATCGATTAGATAAGTGAGCTTAATGTTTTATTAAGGCTCTTTTGTAATATAGAAAAAGAAGCGCCACCAATTAAAAATGCCAGGTAACCGGTGATTTTACTTTCGCTGAGGCTTAGCTCAATTCTAATAAATAAAATAAAACTATCGCTGCTCAATTGCCTGGATTCTAATAATATTGCAGGTATGGCTCTCTCGAATTCAGGCAGGTCAATAATAAATGTTTGTGAAAATGCTTCAGATAAAGAACCAATGCATGCATTTAATACAATATTGCCGATTTCAGTCATGGCTTCATTTTGAAGCTCGGCGATGCCGGCATCTGAAATCTGGTTACCCAGCATTTTTCTGACAATTTCAAGGCTGTCTACATCAGGGAATAAAAGAATCGACTGCGCAACGAGCGGGCCGCTGACTTTCTGCGATACACTGCAAAGAAGTTTGTCCTGTCCTAACACCTTTATCAGTTGATCAGACGTTAAAAAATCAATTTCAGGTACCGACAGTTTGATCTCCTGCTTAACCATCTGGCTTAGTGATGCCGCAGCATTACCCACCCCTACATTAAAAATCTCATTGAGCAGATCCAGCTCAAGTTCATCCATCTGCGGGATCTTATCCATTAAAATAGTTCAACATAATACTGATGCTGGTATCTGTGATGGGTTTGTTAATGCATTTGGCACCCATTTCAGCAGCACTTTTTTGAATGTGTTCCTGAATATTGGCTGTTAGTAATGCGTATTTAGCACTGGGTTTGTTATTTTTAAACTCAGCAATGAGTTCAAGGCCATTTTTGCCTGGCATATTAAAGTCGACAGAGTAAAAATCGAAATCTTTTTGTTTATTAACTTGCAGAGCTTGTTCAGCATTTGCCGATTCCTCTACAATCCAGTCAGGATGCAGATCTTTTAGCATTGCAATTAACATCATCCTGGATACTTTACTGTCATCAACAATTAATAGGCTTTTAGCTTTAGACATCGGGGCTCGCTTTTAAATAAAAGTGATAAATATTATAACCTTACAATGCATCATTACTTATAGACTAATTATTTGAAAAAATTCCAGAATCTCTGGCTCTTTTATATTGCTGCAGTTGTTTCATAACAAGTGACATGGCGTCGGCATAGGGCACTGTGCCGGCTTTTCTTATAATGGCCTTGCCCTCTCTGCTGAGAGCAAAACTGATAAATTTTTTGACCTTTTCTTCGCTGTTTCTTGGGCCTTTGGTAACAAGGTAAAGAGGCCGATAAAGCAGGTACTCTCCATTTTTAATATTTTCATAAGAAGGCTCTTTGTCATCGAGCTTTAATATTTTCAAATCTCTACGTTTTGCGCTGCTGATGCCGGTAGTGCCTATACCGTGTAGGTTTTTAACCACGCCTTTTTCAAGAGGGCCGGATGATTTGACGCTATATTTTGCTTTGAAGTCCTGTTCGTAGTTGGCAAACACCAGTTCTCTTAAAGTGCGGCCCACACCAGAAAATTTGCCTTTACGTATATAAAGCTCAATCGGAGCATCATTGCCTCCCAGTTCTTTCCAGTTTGTGATTTTACCGATGTAAATTTTTTGAAGTTCTTTAAAGGTGATGCTGTTTACCGGGTTGTCTTTATTTACGACAACGACAAGCGCATCCCATGCTACCGGGATCTGGTAGGCGTTTCGTTCTTCGTGGTGATTAGGTAGTGTTGCCCTGCAAGCTCCGCCAATGTCAATGGCCCCTTTCGCAGCATTACGTATGCCTTTAGTCGCACCGCCTCCCTGTATCTGTACAACCACACCTGTTTTAGCTGTATAAGCTTTAGCTAATTCAGACATAAAGGCCTTTTTAGTAATTCCACACCCGGCCCAAATAATATCGCTGGAAGTATCTGCGGTTTTAGCTTGTGCTGAGAAAGAGAAGATCAGGATGATATTGATAATCATCAATTTAATGAAATAGCGGCGTATATTCATGTAAATGTCCATTTGTTGATATTTATAAGTATTATCTTCAAATCATATAATACTTAGAAGAGATAAGCAAAACTGTACTAGAGCTATGGTTTTTAAGCAGTTGATATATATAGCAATATAAGTCTTTTTTTTGTTGTTGCAGGGGGTTTCGTTAATAACACGAATTTCTTATTCAGAGCCTTGAATGGCTTTTGGCCACAAGCCTATTATCTATTTTGATGTGTGAAATAAAATATTTGAATTAAAGTCATTGAATTAAGCCGCATAATTGCCTTCCTAATGCTCTACAGTATAATAATATCTCATTTCCAGTGATTAATACCTAAGTTAGTCTACAAACATTTACAACAGATAATAAATATAAAACTAGCGGGCTATCGCAAGCAACAGAATCGTTTTTAAATTCCAGTTAGTCTGGATATAAAAGCATTGAACGAAAGTTCATGCAAAATATAAACAAATACCTTGTTTATATTTACAACGATGAAGGAGAAGGCCAATGCAAAGACTTTATTTTGTTATACCCACCGTCCAAAGTTGTCGCACGATTGTCAATGAACTGCTTGTTGCAAGAATTGAAGAAAAGCACATGCATGTCATGGCAAAAAATGACGAAGTGCCGAGAGATTTGCCTCAGGCCAACCTATTGCAAAAAAGTGATTTTGTACCGGCTGTCGAAAGAGGCATAACCATTGGCGGCGGTACCGGTTTATTTGCCGGTATTCTGGCCTATAGTTTTCAGTCGGCAGGGCTGGAAGTCGGTGGTTTTGCGATTCTGGCAATTTGCCTTGCAGGCGGCGGCATAGGAGCCTGGATTGCTGGCATGATTGGTGTGGATGTACCCAATAGCCAGCTAAAATCGTTCATGCCTTCGCTAAACGCAGGCAATTTGTTATTAATTGTCGACGTTAAAAGAAGTCGTGTAACTGAAATAGAAGAGATGATTAAAAACCTGCACCCCGAAGCAGTTGATCATGGTGTTGAAGCTTCATTACCGGTATTCCCGTAACCTCAATACGGGCTTAAAACAACAAGCTCGGTAGCCTCAGCTATTGAGCTTGTTGTTTAGAACGACACAGCGGCTAAAAAGCACACTTTAGTATTATTGATTGTGATAATATCGCCGCGCTATGAAAACATCTGATTTTAAATACGAACTACCTGCTGAGTTGATCGCTCAGTTTCCGCTTAAACACCGCGCCGATAGCCGTTTGCTAGTGGTGAAAGGCGAGGAGCTGGCTGATCAGGCTTTTAAAAACATTCTGGAGTTTATAAATCCTGGCGATTTGCTGGTATTTAACAATACTCAGGTCATTCCGGCCCGCTTATACGGTCAAAAGTCCACAGGCGGCAAAATTGAAATATTAATCGAGCGCATTGTATCTTCCCAGACGGCATTAGCACATATCAAGGCCAGTAAAGCACCTAAGGCGGGCGCTCATTTAATCATTAATGACGCATTGAGCGCCCGTGTTACTGGCAGAGAAGGGGCTTTATTTACGTTAAGTTTTAACTGTGCGTTATTAGAAGCCCTAGATCAGTATGGCCACATCCCTTTGCCTCCCTATATTGAACGTGACGATGAAGACAGCGATTTTAATCGCTATCAAACGGTTTATGGCAGCGTACCGGGTGCAGTCGCGGCCCCCACTGCGGGCTTGCATTTTGACCAGGCGATGTTAGAAGCGATTAAGTTGAAGGGCATCGACAGCACCGAGGTAACGCTGCATGTCGGTGCGGGTACGTTTCAGCCAGTAAGGGTGGATAATATCCTGGATCATCAGATGCACAGTGAATACATTGAGGTATCAGAACAGACAGCCGCCAAGGTTAAAGCCTGTCATCAACGAGGCGGCCGCGTGATAGCGGTTGGCACAACCTCAGTCAGAAGCCTTGAATCAGCAGCTTCTGAAGGTGAGATTAAAGCCTTTGCCGGTGACACTGATATCTTTATTTATCCCGGCTACCAGTTCAAGGTGATCGACGCATTAATTACCAATTTTCATTTACCTGAATCTACATTATTAATGCTGGTGAGTGCTTTAGCTGGTTATGAAACCATGAAAAAAGCCTATCAACATGCTGTCGCCGAAAAATACCGTTTTTTCAGTTATGGTGATGCAATGTATATTGAAGCCTGTAACCACAAATAGTAATCTACTTTAAGAAAGTCTCCTATGTCATTGTTAAAATTCGATTTATTAAAGAAATCTGGTCTGGCCAGAAGAGCACGTTTAAGCTTTCCACGAGGCACGATAGAAACCCCGGCCTTCATGCCGGTGGGTACTTATGGCACGGTGAAGGCGGTTAAACCTGAAGAGGTTGAGGCCTTAGGCGCAGAAATTATTCTCGGCAATACCTTTCACCTTATGCTCAGACCCGGCACTGAAATCATCAAGGCACACGGTGACTTGCACGATTTTATGAACTGGAAAAAACCGATTCTGACAGACTCGGGTGGTTTCCAGGTATTTAGCCTGGCAAAAATGCGCAAGATCACGGAAGAGGGTGTGCATTTTAATTCGCCTGTTAACGGTAATAAAATTTTTCTCAGTCCGGAAGTGTCAATGCAGGTACAAAAAGACCTGGGCTCAGATATTGTAATGATATTTGATGAATGCACACCTCACCCGGCAACCTATGAAGAAGCCCAGCAGTCGATGCAGTTATCCAGGCGATGGGCGAAACGCAGTAAAGATGCGCATGCTGATAACCCCTCAGCATTATTTGGCATTGTGCAAGGCGGCATGTATAACGCGTTACGCACAGAATCAGCTGAAGGCTTAAAAGAAATCGGCTTTGATGGTTATGCTATTGGCGGTTTATCGGTGGGCGAAAGTGCTGATGAACGCCATGCTGTGCTTGACCACACCGCGCCTTTATTGCCGGAAGAGTCTCCCAGATACTTAATGGGAGTAGGAAAGCCCGAAGATATCGTTGAAGCGGTAAAACGTGGTATCGATATGTTTGATTGCGTGATACCAACGCGAAATGCACGCAATGGCTATATCTTTACACGCAAGGGCACAATAAAGATCCGAAACCAGCAATACGAGCGTGATATTCGTCCACTGGATGATGAATGTGGCTGTTATACCTGCCAGCACTACAGCCGCTCCTATTTAAGGCACCTGGATAAATGCCATGAAATTCTCGGCGCTGAGTTAAATACCATACATAATTTGTATTATTATCAGCAACTCATGCGTGAGATCAGAACAGCGCTTGAAGAAGAGCGTTTTGATGACTTCATCGACGAGTTTTATGCGTTGCGACAAAAGCTGTAATCATTGATGCAAATCCCCGGTTTTGCCAAAAACGCGTTATTTATCAATAAATAAATCATGACAAGCGTGCGCCTTATGTCATAATACGGCGCGATTATGTAATAAATAGAATTTACCTTTGAGGAATTAAAATGAACTTCTTTATCTCTGATGCACTAGCAGAAGGCGCAGCACAAACCGCACAACAAGGTGATCCGATCATGGGTCTGCTGCTGCCAATCGGTCTTGTTGTCTTATTTTATTTCTTCCTGATCCGCCCTCAGAGCAAGCGTGCTAAAGAGCATCGTCAAATGGTCGAGGCGATTGCTAAAGGCGATGAAGTAGTGACTTCAGGTGGCGTATTGGGCAAAGTTGTTGACGTTAAAGAGAACTTTATCAGTCTGGAAATCAGCAAAGATATCGTGATCAATGTTCAAAAAAATATGGTTGGTACATTAATGCCTAAAGGCACTATCAAAGACCTTAAATAATAACCTCTAGCTGTAAAGACCGGAAAAATGATCAACCAATATCCTTTATGGAAATACTTACTTCTGCTTGTTGTAGTTGTACTGGGTAGTCTTTATTCGCTACCAAATATCTACGGTGAAGACCCGTCAGTTCAGATTTCACATCGCACATCAGCGGTTGATAAAGAGACTCAAAGTAAAATTGAAGTCGCCTTATCAGTGAAAGACCTGAAAGCCATGTCCTACACAATTGAACAGGGTCGACTGCTGGTTCGCTTTAAATCAGAGGATGAGCAGTTAAAAGCCACTGATATTATCAAGTCAACATTAAGTCGTGATCATATAATCGCTTTAAATCTGGCACCCGCCACGCCAGCCTGGTTAACCGCTTTAGGCGCTCAACCGATGTACCTTGGCCTTGATTTACGTGGTGGCGTACACTTTCTAATGGAAGTCGACATGGAGGCGGCCATTGCCCGTCAGATCGATGACCTTACCGCAGAAACACGAAGCTTTTTACGCGGTGAAAAGATCCGTTATCTGGGAATTACTCAGGCGACTAACGCCATGAGCATTAAATTTAGAAACGCCGATGACCGTAGCGCTGCTCTGGACGCTATGAAAAAGGAATTTGAAGGCCTGCGTTATGAAGAAAATGACAAAGACGGTGTATTTCTTGTCAGTCAGCTGACAGAGAAAGCGATCCGTGACGAAGAAAAAGCCGCCTTACAGCAAAACATCACCACACTTCGAAACCGGGTTAATGAATTAGGTGTTGCCGAGCCGGTGATACAACAGCAAGGTACAAACCGTATAGTTGTGCAATTGCCAGGTGTTCAGGACACTGCGCGCGCTAAAGAAATTCTGGGTGCGACGGCAACCTTAGAGTTCCGCTTAACAGAAGGCAGTTATTCAGACTGGGTAACTGCTCAGAATACTGGACGCGCGCCACTGGGAAGTCGCCTGTATCATGAGCGCAATGGTGATCCGGTCTTATTAAAACGCCGCGTCATTGTCACCGGTGATCAGATCAACGATGCCGCTTCTACGATTGATCAGCAGTCCGGTTCACCGGCTGTTTCTATTCGACTAGATGGTAAAGGCGCGAAGAAAATGGGTGATACTACCCGTGATCATATCGGCGACCCGATGGCGGTGGTGTTTATTGAAAACAAGGTCGACACTAAGGTAGTTGATGGTCAAACCATTAAAACACGCCGTACCATCGAAGAAGTCATCAATATTGCAACCATCCGTGGTGCCTTTAGTAAAAACTTCCAGATTACCGGTCTCGATTCAACTGAGGCGCGTGATTTAGCGCTGTTATTACGCGCCGGTGCATTACGGGCGCCTGTCGAGATTATTGAAGAAAGAACGGTGGGTCCCAGTTTAGGTCAGGATAATATTGACCGGGGTTTCTATTCGGTAATGCTTGGTTTTATTGCCGTACTGATCTTTATGCTGTTTTATTACAAGGTATTCGGCATTGTTGCGAATCTGGCTTTAACCTTTAACCTGATCCTGATTTTCGCTATTTTATCCATGTTGCAAGCCACATTAACCTTACCCGGTATTGCCGGTATCGTTTTAACCGTTGGTATGGCCGTAGATGCCAATGTACTTATTTTTGAGCGTATTCGTGAAGAAATAAGAAACGGTAATTCACCTCAGGCGAGTATACATGCCGGTTATGCCAAGGCGTTGAGCACCATTACAGATGCCAATATTACAACGTTACTGGCAGCTATCGTGCTTTTCAGTTTTGGTACAGGCCCTATTAAAGGTTTTGCGATCACTTTATCAATCGGTATTATCACCTCAATGTTCACGGCAATACTGGGAACGCGAGCAATCGTTAACTTGATTTACGGTCGTCGTAATATCAATAAAGTATCGATTTAACGGAATTACACTATGCAACTATTTACTAAAAAACTTGCAATAGATTTTATGCGGCAGCGAAAGCTGTCACTGGCTATTTCAATTTTTCTTGTCATCGTTTCTGTATTAAGTTTATCGACAAAAGGCTTAAACCTGGGGATTGATTTCACAGGCGGCTATCTGATAGAAGTTGGTTATAAAGATTCTGCCGACTTAAAATCAATCCGGGCACATCTTAAAGATAATGATTATGCCGATGCACAGGTACAGCATTTTGGTACCTCCAAAGATGTACTGGTCAGGCTGGCTCCTAGAGCTGAAAGTAACCAGGCAGCGCTTAGCGATAATATTTTTAAGGTATTAAAACAACAATCATCTGATGTCACGATGCGTCGTGTTGAATTTGTTGGCCCGCAAATAGGTGAAGAGCTGCGAGAGCAGGGTGGCATGGCTATGCTGATAGCTTTATTTGGCATCCTTATTTATGTGAGCTTTCGCTTCCAGTTAAAGTCAGCATTGGGTGCAATATTTGCGCTGATACATGATGTCATAATCACATTGGGCGTATTTTCATTAATACAGATGTCATTTGACCTGAGTGTACTGGCCGCTATTCTGGCCGTTATAGGTTATTCTCTAAACGATACAGTGGTTGTGCTTGATCGAATTCGGGAAAGCTTTAGAACTATTCGCAAAAAAACACCTGGTGAGATTATAAATATCTCAATTAATTCAACCTTGTCTCGTACTGTTATTACATCATTGACAACACTGCTGGTTTTGATGGCTTTATTTTATTTCGGCGGAGAAGTGATACACGGTTTTGCCTTTGCCTTAATAGTCGGGGTGTTAATCGGTACCTATTCATCAATTTTCATTGCCAGCAGCACGCTGATGTTAATGAATGTGAACAAGCAGGATTTCCTTGAATCTGTCAAGGAAGACAAAGAACTGGATGAGCTTCCTTAAATTACAACCGTACTGGTCTGTTACTAAAAAAAGCCATAACTGCTGTTATGGCTTTTTTATTTAATGCATTTTATTAGCCACAGAGTATTGTTACAGCTCTGAAAGGCTTTTGACAATAGGGCAGCAGCCTGGTTCTGATGTAAGCTGACAGGACTTTACTAACTCATCTAGTGTGACTTTCAGGGCATTGAGTTCGGTAATTTGCTGTTTGATCTGATCTAATTTTTTTTGTGCTTTAGACTGGATGTCAGCGCATTGGCCTGAACCAATTTCGAGTAATTCCGATATTTCATCTAACGTAAAACCCAGGCGTTGAGCTTTTTTAATAAACTTTAACTCTCTGATGCTGTCCATTGTATATGTGCGAAAGCCCTGGAGTGGTTTTTGCGGCGCTTTCATAAGCCCGATCTTCTGGTAATAGCGTATTGTTTCTACACTGACATTGGCAAGCTTTGCTACTTTTCCAATTGTTAAAGCTGAAGGCGGCATAACAGATACTCAGAAATATGACACAGATGCGGGGTAATTACTGTATCACAAATAAGCATTTATGCGATAATCACATCATCATCTGACTGGACTAAATTAATGAAACGATCCCTTTTATTATTTATTATTTTTTCCATTTCTCTGACTACATATGCGGCTGAAAAATCGACATTAGAAGTCATTGATTTTCCAAATATCCCCGAGATAGCCGTTCCTGAAGGCATGGGGTATGGTAATTTTTTCAGCAAACAGAAGCCTGCAAAAATTGTATTTGGCGTCTCTGACCCCGGTCACCAGTTAAAAGAGTCATTAACAAATGCCGCTTATACCATCAAGTATCTGAAACCGAGAAATATTCCTTACGAAATAGAGCTTGTGCTTTATGGTAAGGCTATTTTCACCGCCAATTCGTTTAATGAAAAATACGCCTCCTATGCAGCGCTATTCAATGAGTTAAATAAACACGGTGTAGTGTTTAGCATTTGTAATAACTCTTTAGCCGCTCTTGATCAATCGGCCGATGATTTGTACGAGTTTATGCAAATAATACCAGCCGGTATCTTACAAATCACAAAAAAACAAATGCAAGGCTTTGCATATATTCATAATACCAAGTAATCATACCTATTTAATGAATGGCCGAGTTAGACTAATACCTAAAAAGCATTTTTTAAACAAACATATAGCTCGCCTTTGAATAGCCAAAAGTGGCTTTAGTGTCAAAATAAGCATTATGGCAGTGTCAATAATGCTTTTCCTGCGCTTATCTATAAACCTGAATCTGTCGGTTTTATGCCAAACGGAGGGCTGTTTTCGATACCGATACAATGGCCGTTTGTTGATACTGGCGGCTAGGGCTGATGTTCAAAGCAGTCCATTTTTAGTTTTGAATCAACGGTCATTAATTGATGTAAACGTGGCTGTGCCGCGTAAAAACACAGATTTCCCTACAATAAAGCGGTTAAAACAAACCGCGCCGATATATCTATAGGCTTAGATTAATGTAATTTTAGGTTGATTTTTATACAGTATCAGCTATCATTCTTAATTAGGAAAATAGCAAACCTATCGAAAGGTAGAGACGCAAAGCCACCGGCCTGTTGAGTTAAACTCTATGGTAGCGGGGTTACCCAGACCTTCTTTAGATTATCCTGATTTGTTGTTTTCCCTAACTAATACATGAATGCTGTTCATGTATTGCATATATAGGTTTGGAAACTTCATTCAGGGGTTCTTAGCATGTCATTACTGACGAGCAACATTAATAAAGTTCTTATCAAAGTACCCTTGGTACTGCTTTTATTAATGCTTTTACCCAATGTGTCACCGGCTGTCACCACCATTAATGGTGTGGCGTATAGCACAGTCAGTGGTGTGGTTTATGGCGGCAGCACCCCCTTAGAAAATGTCGACGTCAAACTTATCGATATGTTATCCGGTTCCACACATGCCTATAAAAAGACCGGCCCGGACGGTACCTTTTCATTTGTAGTTGCCGATGGTAATTATCGACTTCAGAGTATTTCTCAGCCGGACTCGGGTTATGGCTCCTCTAATATTAATGATGTAACAATCTCTGCAGCCGATGAGGTGCTAGATGTTTATTTGCTGCCAGCCGGTATTAACTTAAATGGTATTGTTTATCATTCAGACGGCATTACACCAGCGAGTGACATAGAATTAAAAATATTCGATGTGGCTATGCCAGATGCCTATATCGATACGGCTATTACCGATGCACAGGGACACTATTCATTCAGCGTCAGTGCAGGGAGTTATGGCCTTTACATGAAGGCCTCCGGTTCTTTTGCTGCGGGTTTAAATTTCACCCATACAAAGTATAAAAATAATATTCTCCTGGATGCAGATTTAACACACAACATTGTTCTGCCCTTTATATCAGTTAGCGGTAAAACGATTGATAACAAAGGAGGGCGCCTGCCTGGTGTTGAGATTAATGTAACAGATCTAAACCAGACGACTAGCGAAACAGCAACTATTCAGCAGAGCGTTACTAGCGCTATATCTGATTCAAATGGTGATTACTCGTTATACCTTTATCCTTTTTCAAATTATGAAATTACACTTATACCTCCTGTCGAAGCTGTCGATATGGTCATTACATCATTAAAAAATGTAGACCTGTCAGCCTCCACAAATTCACACGATTTCACCCTCATGCAGGGAGTCAGCCTGTCAGGAAAAGTGTATTTACCCAAAGACAATACACCGGCAAAAGATGTTGTACTTAAAATTTTCGATATAGCGGACTCCACTAACTATCTTCAGTCTATCGTTACCGATTCAACCGGCAAATATTCTTTTTCAGTAGCGCCTGGTGTATATGGAATTTACATTGAAATACTGGATTCTAGCAACACCAGTTTAATTGGAAAATTTATTAGCACCAAATATCTGGATAATATTTCAGTCGTCACTAATACCAGCAGGGATATCCAGCTGCCTTTTGTGACCATAGCCGGCAGCACGATCGATGCTAATGGTACGCCGGTTGCTGGCGTCAGTATTAATCTGGAGTCATCAAATCTTCAGGCGATTAATTCAGGAGAAACGATACAGTTTGGCGGCACCGTCATTTCAGACTCATCTGGCAATTATTCATTTAATCTGTTTCCGCACTCAGATTATAATATAAGCCTGGTAGCGCCCGGCAGTGTCTCCAATAATGTAACGCCTTTAAATCATCTGGATTTATCGGTTACGAATCGCAATCTCAATCTGCAGTTTAAAGCCGGCTTTGTTCTTAGTGGTACAGTCTATTTACCCGACGGCACAACACCGGCAAGCCAGGTCGAGCTGAAGGTGTTTGAATCAGCTAATCCGGGCATATACCTTGACTCGGTAATCACCGATGCGACAGGGCACTATTCATTTCCTATGGCTTCAGGTTCATATGGGCTTTATATGAAAATCCTGAGAGGTGGAAATACTAACATATTAAACGACTTTATCAGCTCCAGACATCTGGATGCTATTAACCTGACGTCAAACCTGACTCAAAACATTACATTGCCACTGGTTCAGATCAATGGCAGAACGCTTGATGGAAACGGCGTCGCTGTTGCCGGTGTGGACATCAGTGTTGAAGATCTCTATCCCGCTGCCATTAACGGTGGCCAGGTTGTTCAGTACGGATCAAAAATACTATCTGATGCAAATGGTCAGTTTGTATTAAACACTTACCCGGGCACTAACTATACGCTCTCTGTTTCGCCGCCATCGACTAGTGGTTTTGCGACGCTTTCCTATAACACTATTGATTTTTCGGTTAATAAGTCACAGGTGTTTGTGCTGCCGTTTGATGATATTTTGCCACCTAATGTGATTGCGGGCCCGGTTGCAAGATACATTACTGATAAAACCGCATTTATCGAATGGATGACGGACGAACCGACGACCACCGCGCTGACGCTTAACGGCGTTGCGATTCCGCTTGATGAAACATTCAAAATCCATCACAGTGTTGCGGTCTCTAACCTGACTGCTTCAACAATGAATTATTACACTGTCTTTGCAACCGATGTGGCAGGACACGAGCTGGTTGAAAATAAAAGCCGGGCATTTTTTACTAAAGCCGTGCCAGACCTTGAGCTACCGGTTATTCTCAGTGGGCCAACAGTGACAGCAATAAGCGATACGACTGCACTGGTTCGGTGGACGACGAATGAACCAACTGACAGCAGTCTGTCCTACGGCGAAACAAACTTATCGTCAACCATGACAGATGCGACATTTAAAGTCTCACATGAATTTGAGATAACGGGCTTAACAGCGTTAACGTCATATAATGTGCAGATACACGCTACCGATTTTAATAATAATGGCCCGGTGTACAGTCCGACTATTCAGTTTAATACCATTGATACACCGGACACTGAGGCCCCGATTATTATTTCTGGACCTTTTGTTAGCAATGTTACCGATACGGGTGTCAGTATCATTTGGCAGACCAATGAACCGGCCAGTAGCGGTGTCTCTTATAACGATGGCACGGCTTATAATGTTTATAATAGTGATGCATTTAATACGGAGCATGAAGTCACTATTACAGGCTTAATACCATCGACTTTATATAATTTTGTTGTCTCGTTAACAGATCAGCTAGGCAATGGTCCGACCTTAAGCACTGGAAATAGTTTTCTAACACTGGCAGATCCGGACCTGCTTGCGCCGGTGGTGACTGAGCCACTCAAAGTAGTTGGCGTCACTCATCGTTCAGCCGTGATCATCTGGCGTACAGATGAACCTGCTGACAGCGTCATAAATTATGGCTTAAATGCCGAGTCATTAGACTTATCCGAATCGAAAGCAAGACTGAAAACTAAACACCGAATGCAGTTAGTAAATTTGAGCCCGAATACAACCTATTATCTAAAAGCTTCGTCAACAGATATAAAGGGTAATGTCATTAATACCGAGCTTGTTTCGGTGACCACGCGAAGCTTGCCTGATGTTGCCGGACCAAGATTCACAGAAACACCCCGGGTGATAGCACTGAATAACAGGGCCGCTACCATTTACTGGGAAACAGATGAGCCTTCTGACAGTACAATAAAATACGGCAAGGGTGGCGCAATGACTCACCGTCATTCATCTGATCACAAAACACAACACCATCAGATTTCGATTACAGGACTTGAGCAGAATGAAGCTTACACTTTTGAAGTAGAATCAACCGATTCTGAAGGCAACCTGTCAAGACATAATCACAATGATCATCATGCCGGCGTTAGTCATGATAATCGTTCTTTCTTTATAAAACAGGCTGTTGCTGAGCTGGGAAGTACTAACGGCATTACCACCGATGCGGTGGCCGATACCACAGCGCCTGAGCTTGTTATCGCACCGGAAGTGGTGGCTGTGGCATCAAATTACGCCATTTTGCACTGGGTAACGGGAGAGCCTGCAAACAGTGTTGTTCAATATAGCCAGACCGGCGGCGCACTGAATCACCTGAAAGCTGATCTTGAATACGCAACCGATCATCTTGTCGTTATCACCAACCTGTCGTCTAATACTAACTACGATTTGAAAGTTAGCGCTTCAGACCTGGCAGGTAACCAGCGCACCAGTAATATCATCACCTTTACCACGGCAGCTACTGTGGATAACACGTTACCCAGCTTTTTAACCGATGTCAGTTTTAGCACCTTATCAGAAACAGAGTTGTCAAGTAGCGTGCAGACTGATGAATACACCAGTGCCAGTATCAGATGCAGCGACAACTCAGACAGCTCTGTTTATGAAGCGAGTAATGAAGGCCTGCATCAATCGCATGTATTATATATTGCCGGCTTGAATCAAAATTCGGAATATAGCTGTGAGATCACCATTAAAGACATCGCTGGTAACGAACAAAAATCACAGCCGCTGGTGTACACCAGAACAGTGGTAACCGATACATCGTCAGACGCTATGCTGGCGAACCCGATCGGATCAGACAGCTCTACAACAACAGTGAGCCAGACCAGCATAAGTAACAGTGCTCAGTCATCGGGCAGTAGTGCGATGAATGTCTGGTATATACTGGTATGCCTGTTTGTACTGGCTCTGGTCAGACCGCGAAAAGTTCGCTAACACCTTCAAAAAACTATTGATCAAGCAGACAGGGCAATTAGTCTGCCTGGTTTACTTCAAAACAAATCTGTCACGCTTGTTAGTATTGTCAGCCAAAATTAAAAGGCCTGGAAAGCCTGACTGTTATTTTCAGCATACAGTTAGCATATCGACGTAAAGCGAATACTCGATATCGTCTTAAGCTGACACCATAGCTAGCTGAGAAGCGCTTCTGATTTAACTCTAAAACGGTGACCAAAATTACAGATCACTGCCGCGAGCAGACGTAGGCGCAAATAGTGAAACTTTAATACTTATGCTATTTAACATAATATACATTATGCGCAATTAACTAATTGGTCATATCATGCCATGTTATAACAATAATAGGCTTATTACTGTATTGAATTGAAGTCTGTTCTGCAGCGATGGTGTCAAACGACGTGGTTTATGCGTCATCACTATCAGGTTTGTTGTTACTGAATCTGCCGCTTGCGGTGATATGTGAGCTGTCGTTTGTCGGGTGAAGGCAAAGATAACAGTGTTTTTATGTGTTTGATAATGAGATTGTGTGTGGTGTAGCCAGGCTGATGCCGTGATCTATTGAGGTCTTTAGGATTTGTTCGCGAATCAGCTGTCTTGTTTTTATCAGGTTCTTTATTTCTTTTGTATAATAATAAATAGACCATTCTACTGCATGGTCAGCGGTGTCGATAATGCCAATTTCGAGT